>MDTA01016137.1_pt1 | contig 18961 bp, 11 predicted proteins | sample 811151 | NCBI WGS metagenome assembly MDTA01 (sample SAMN05326648, study PRJNA326480) | marine metagenome | isolation source: seawater | place: Indian Ocean: South | collected 2010
CAAAAAGAGCAACAATTGCAGAATTTAAAAATTACTTTTTAAATCTTAAAAGCGACAGTGACTTATTAATTAATACAACTTATAATCCAGAAGGAGCATCATCAGGACATGATGGTGGTTCTAATAGATTTAAAGCTATAATTCAAGATAATAAAGTAACAAAGGCTAAGCTGGAGCAAGTTTCAAGTAAAAGAGTTTTAGGTAATTTAACAGCTAATACAGCAAACGTTGAAGAAATAGAAGTTGATACAGACTCTACACTTGGAGGCGAATCTGCTGTTGATACTAAACTAGTTACACAAAAAGCTATTAGAGAATATATTGAGAATAGGCTTAGCACGTCAACTACAACTTCTAAGTCTTATAATATAGCTGTTACAGACAGTACGCCTAGAGTTTACTGGGATGAAGCAAATAATCAAGCTGTAAATATGTCTCTTGTCAATACTATAGAAAATAATACTAATGATAACTTTATCTCACCTATCTCATTAAAATGGGCAATTCCAACAAGAACAAGGGCGTCTTTAGATATAATATGCGCTGACGGTGACAATAAAGATGGTTACGTAAATTTTGCGCCAGATGTATCATACAACGCTACGTATGACAATACCAATCAGACTTTAACAAGTAATAATAATGAATATCTTAGACTTGGAGGTAACTCAGGCAACATTATATCTCCTCCTAACCTAGTTTTAATAAAAAATCAAACAGATCAAAGACAAAACGGAATATATAAAGTCACTAACCAAGGCTCTAATAGTACTAAATGGGTTATAACTAGAGACACTTCAATGTCAACTTCTTCTGACGCTAGTGGTTTCGCTATTTATGATAAATTTGGTAAAAAATTCTACGTATGCACATCTGTTTTAGGAACAGCTACTCCAGGGACAGATAATATTACCTTTAGCCAATTTGATGGATCTCAAACAAGCACAAAAGGAGTTCCTTTACCAGGACAAAAAATAAGAATACAAGATTGTTTAGAAAATATATATGAATTTATAATTAAACATGACACATCTCCATCTGGGCAAAATGTAAAGATAAATAATGGAGATACTCTATACTCATCAAATGAAGTAACTATAACAGCAACAGTTGATAATAATGTTTTAGCTTATTCTTTGTCATATCCAAGAGGCTCTGGTTTATCACAAAATGATTTACTTGTAGAAATAAAAAACTCCATAGATAATTATACAAGTTTAGAAAATAATCAAATTTCAAACTTAACATTAAACGTATCAGATGTGCCTTCAGAAGCCAGCGGTCCTCAACAAATTCAAATTACACAGTTAATTGGTGGAACAGAAGGAAATACTTCTTGTCTAAATACAATTCAAAATATTACTCTTCAAGGCAGCACAGGAGGCTCAAGCTCTATAAATACTTTTGATGGTGGCTTAAATAATGGTCTTGATGACTTAGATCTAACAGGATTTAATTACTCGCATGCAGAAATGATTGAATCTGATCTGAATTTAAATGGAATCATTAATGTTAATATCAATAGCTTGGCTAGCAGATATAAAACACCTGTATATAATGGTGGTTTTAATGGCTCGACAGCATCTACTGTTTATCTTACAAACTATTACAATAAGCCTGCGCAGGGACCATCAGGAAGCCACTTAAGTTTACTTTTTGATGCAAAATATCTTATATATAAAAACTTTGATACTAATGAAAAAATTAAAACAAAAAATATACAAAGCATGACAAAATCATCATTAAGTGTAACTAGAAAAAAACAATTTGCTTATTATTTTATGAGTTCATCTTTTAATCAAATAGGATTCAGCAGTAATAGATTTTTTGAACCTTCTATATTGGCACTACTTTCTGGTAAAGAAGAAAGCAATCCTAGAACATATGGGTATACATTAAAAAGACTGGATAATTACTTACCATTTGCTAGATATTGTATAGGTTCTAATAGATATACAATGGGAGTAGGCCAAAACAGAGGTGCATTTTTGTTTTCTTCACCTGTAGTTACTCGACAAATATTTTATGGATCAAATAGAATTATTTTAGACAAAATCGATAGCGCTAGTGACAGTTTCGGAAATACTCAAGGTATTAATAATATAACATCACTTGATTCTTTTGTTTCAAAATTTGATGATAGAAATATTGATAACAACTTACAAGGAATACCTACTATATTTTTGCCAAAATTAGATGAAGGATCTTTATATGATAATAACGAATTAGAAGATCGAGTCATTAAAATAAAAATAGATCCCTCTGCACTTAATAATAGAATTGATACTGTTTTCTCCAGTAGAAATTCGGCAGGTTTGGATAAGAATCCAACGGTATTTGCTTTTCGAGTAAGTAAGCTAAACAATAGAGGTCCTATACTTTCTCCTGAAAATGATGCTATTAGTAGAGACTATACGATAAATCCAAAATCTTTGTCTATGTTTATTGACGGAAATAATCATAAAATTGAACAAAATAGAATAAGACAATATAGATGGGGTAGATTATTTAGTGGCAATAGAAGTAGTCTCGATAATGATTATATCGATGAAAATTCAACAGCTTTAAAAACTTATTTAAGAGATGCTTCAAGTTCTCAAACTTTTCATGGAGTAGTTATGCATGCAGATATTAATATTGAAGCATCGTTTTTTGAATGGCAGGACTTTTTAATTTGTAAAATACCAAGTGATAAATCTGTGATCTTTACTTTTAAAATAAAGAAAATGCAGAAAGCTATACAAAAAGATAACGGTACTCAAGTTACATATAATTTATTTAATTGGTTTTTGACAAATCAAGAATATGCTTAAAGGAATACTAATAAATGACTATTAATATAAAATCAAAAGACATTACTGAAGAGCTTGAAGATATTCTTGCTAAAATAGATAATGATACTGAAAATTATTTGGAATTATTTAACTTTAAAAACTATAACAACTTTGAATTTGATAATAATGAGCCTGAAGACTTTACTTTAGATACTTCTATAATAGGCTCTATGATGTCCATATCATATTTACAAGATGTTGACTTAAGTGGTACTTCTCCTATACTTAATGATAATCATTTCTTAGTCTATGATAATACAAGTGAAACTTTTAAACATAAACAACCTACAGATGTTATAACATCTTTGGGCATAACAGCTACAGCGTCTGAACTTAATTACTTAGATATTACAACATTAGGTACTTCTGAAGCTAGCAAAGCAATTACTGTTAATGCAAGTGGTGACTTAATTATACCAGATAGCGATAAGTTCCAGTTTGGTACTGGATTAGATATGACGTTATACCATGACGGTACAGACTCATATATTACAAATTCTACTGGAGTTTTAAAGTTAGCAACAGAAACTAGTGGGATTGCAGTTCAAATAGGACATGCAACATCTGAAGTTACTATTGGTGATAACTTAACTGTTACAGGCAACTTAACTGTCAATGGAACAACAACAACAGTTAACTCTACAGTAACAACATTAGATGACCCTATTATTACTTTAGGTGGAGACACAGCAGCTGCTTCAGATGATAATAAAGACAGAGGTGTAGAGTTTAAATGGCACAATGGATCAGCAGCTAAAGTTGGTTTCTTTGGTTATGATGACTCAGCATCAAAGTTTACATTTATTCCAGATGCTACAAATTCATCAGAAGTATTTAGTGGTTCAGCTGGTGATGTTGCTTTTGGAGCTGCTGACTTTAGTGGAACAGTAACAACAACTTCAGACTTAGTTGTAGATAACGCAAAATCACTTAAATTAAGCGAGTTAGATTCTAATGGATCACATACTATTTCTATCAAGGCACCTGATTCTGTAACAGCTGACGTTACTCTCGTGCTTCCTGATGGTGCTGGTTCAAATGGTCAAGCATTGACAACTAATGGAAGTGGTGTTTTAAGCTGGTCTGCAGTTTCAGGTGGTTTGACTTCTTCTGATATTACTGGTCAAACTGCTAAAACAACAGTTAGCAATAACGACTTGGTAATTTTAGCAGACTCACAAGACTCAAATAATCTAAAGAAGATGACAAGAGCAAATTTTGTTGCCGGGTTAACTGCTAACAAGACTTATTCTTCAAAAACATCAAACTTTACAGCTGCAGTAAATTATCACTATAGCGTTAACACTACAAGCGGTGCAGTTAATATTAGTTTACCACAACTTTCTACAACATCTTCAGGTGAAAGTATTACAGTTAAATTTAGAGCAGGCACAAACTTTTTAACGATGGTTCCTTATTCAGGCAATACAATAGAAGGATTAAGTAATCTAATCTTAACAGATTCAGTAGCACCCGGTCAAAGTGTTACGCTAGTTTCTAATGGATCTTCAGCTTGGGAAATAATTTAAATAAAGGATTAAACAATGTCTACAGGCATAAAAAAAATAAATGTTGATGAAAATAACAATGCATTTGCAACAACTACAAAAGTAGCAGGTGATGGTAGTGTCTTTATAAAAAGCGGAGATGATTATATTCTTCAAGATGATCTGAGAAATGGCACAGGAATATTTTTGATTGATGTTGCAACAACAAATTCTTCAGGTGTGCTTACTGTAAGCCCACCAGTGAGTGTTCTAACAAATTTGGATTCTAATTTTGAATTAGATGCAAATAATGATATTACGCCAAAAACATAACATATATAATATATAGTAACGTATTTACAAATCAAAAGGATATTAATTAATGGCAAATTTAGTACCAAAGGTCGATAATAGTGGCACGCTAGGAACAAGTGCTAAGAAATGGGCAAACGTTCATGCTACAACTTTGACTCCTAGCGCTCAGGCTTCTGCTTTAAGCCTGAATTCACAAAAGATAACAAATCTAGCAGCACCAACTTCAGCAAATGATGCTGCAACAAAGCAATATGTTGATCAAACTTCACAAGGGCTCGATGTTAAGGCATCTGTAAGAGTTGCTACAACAGCAAACATTACAATATCAACAGCATTAAACGTTGGAGATTCTATTGATGGTGTTACTCTAGCAGATGGCGACAGAGTTTTAGTTAAAGATCAGTCTACTGCATCACAAAATGGTATTTATGTTGCAGGTGCATCTCCAGCAAGATCAGATGATATGGCAGCTTCTTCAGAAGCAGCTGGAGTATTTGTTTTTGTAGAAGAAGGTTCTACAAATGCTGATAATGGGTTTGTATGTACAACTAACGACAGTGCTGATACTGTGGGTACTCACAGTTTAACATTTGTTCAGTTCACTGGTGCAGGACAAATTACTGCTGGTAGTGGTTTATCTAAGACAGGAAATATACTTGCAGTTGATATTCCGGGATCTACTGAGATGACTGGCGATGTTGCAGATGCTGATGAACTTTTAATATCTGATGGTGGTACATTAAAACGCGCTGATTTCAGTGTTGTAAGAGATGCAATATTTAATGATATTTCTGGAAATGCTACAGTAGCAGCTGGCGGCGCATTATCTATTTCTTCTGCAGCAATTACAGGACAAACTGCTGAGACTTCTATTGCAGATGATGATCTTATTCTAATCTCAGACACTTCTGCTTCAGGTGCTCTTAGAAAGATGACCAAATCAAACTTTGTTAGTGGTTTAGGCGGCGGAAGTCTTTCTAACGTTGTAGAAGATACAACACCACAACTTGGTGGTAACTTAGATGTTAATAGCAATGCAATTGGTGCATATAGCGGTGCAACTGGTCACATTACCTTTATGACTTCTCCAGGGGTTGCAAATGCTGCTGTTAGAATAATTAATCAAGGCCAACCCGGAAAATTAGAAATATGGCATAATGGTGCAAACTATGTCGGATTAAAAGCTTCTTCTTCACTTAACGCTGATTATGACTTAGTTTTACCTACATCTGACGGTTCAGCTAATCAAGTTCTAAAAACAGACGGTAGCGGAAATCTTAGCTGGACAAATAATACTGGTGGTATTTCTAATGTTGTAGAAGATACAACGCCACAACTTGGCGGAGCTCTTGATGTTAATGGCAAAGATATCACTTCAGCATCTAATGGTAATATTACACTTACTCCTAATGGTTCAGGTGTAGTTCGAATTGATGGCACTTCTGGTATTGACATTGAAAGCGGATCAATTGCAGTAAAGAATAGTGGTTCAGTTTCTAATATTAAACTTTATTGTGAAGTTGGTAATGCACACTATACTCAATTACAATCTGCAGCACACGGAAGCTATAGTGGCAACGTGACTCTTACATTACCTACTTCAACTGGTACTTTGGTAGGTTCTGGAGATACAGGGACAGTTACAAATACAATGCTTGCTGGTTCTATTGCAAATGCTAAATTATCAAATTCAGCAGTTACAGTTACAGCAGGAAATGGTCTATCAGGCGGCGGCTCAGTTGCTTTAGGAGCTACAACTTCATTAGCATTAGATCTTAATGAATTAACTGCTGCAGTTGTTGACGTTGCAAATGACAGCATTGTTATTGTTGATGCTAATGATAGCAATGCTTCAAAGAAAGAATCAGTTGCTGATCTTGTTGCAGGTGTTGCAGGAACAGGCTTAAGTGCTTCAAGCGGTCAATTATCTATTGATGGTACAGTTACAACTCTTGCAGGATCACAAACTTTAACAAACAAGACACTGACAAGCCCAGTTCTAAATACAGGCGTTTCAGGAACAGCAGTTCTTGATGAAGACGATATGAACTCAAACAGCGCTACAAAGCTTGCAACACAACAATCAATCAAGGCTTATGTTGATGCACAGGTTGCTGGCGGTGGTCTCAATATTGATGGTTATAGTGCATTAGGTGGAACTGGAGTCCATCAAACTGAAGATCATTTTGTTTTCTCTGATAATGGTACAGAAAAGAAGATTACGTTCTCAAATCTTGAGGATGCAATTTTTGCAAACATTTCAGGTGATGCTACAATTGCAGCTGGTGGAGCACTTACAATTGGTGCGAACGCTGTAGAAGGTTCAATGCTCAATAATAACACCATCTCAGGTCAGACTGAGATGACGGGCGATGTTGCTGATGCTGATGAACTTCTAATCTCTGATGCAGGCACACTAAAGAGAGCAGACTTTAGCGTTGTACGTGATGCTGTATTTAATGATGTTAGTGGCGACGCAACAATTGCTGCTGGTGGAGCTTTAACAATTGCAGCAACTTCTGTTGAGAACAGCATGCTTGCTGGTTCAATTACAGCTTCAAAGATGAATAACGCAATCTTTGCTGATCTTGAAACTCTTGGTGCTCCAGCTTCTGACGGTCAATTCATTGTAGCAACTGGTGCAGGCGCGTTTGCTTATGAAAGTGCTAATACAGCAAGAACTTCTTTGGGACTAGGAACAGGTAACAGTCCTACTTTTACTAGCTTGACACTTTCAGGTCAGGCTGGTGCTTTGGCAATGAACAGCCAAAAGATTACAGGATTAGCAACACCTACTGCTGACGGTGATGCAGCAACAAAGAGTTATGTAGACTCAGTAGCACAAGGCCTTTCAGCAAAAGATGCTGTAAGAGTTGCAACAACAGCAAACGGAACACTATCTTCAGCTTTTGCTAATGGACAAACAGTTGACGGAATAACTTTGGCAACAGGTGATAGAATTCTTATCAAGAATCAGTCAACAGGATCTGAAAACGGTATTTATACTGTTAACGCTTCAGGAGCACCAACACGTGCCGTTGACTTTGATGCAAATGCAGAAGTTGCTAAGGGTGCATACGTATTTGTAGAAGAAGGCACAACAAACGCTGATGCAGGATTTGTGTTGACTACAGATGGTGCAATTACTTTAGGCACAACTTCATTAGCATTTACACAGTTTAGTGGTGCAGGTGATATTACTGCAGGTTCAGCTTTGACAAAGAGTGGTAATACTCTTAACGTTGCTGTTGATGATAGTTCAATAGAGATTAGTTCAGATGCACTTAGAGTAAAGGCTTCAGGTATTACAAGCGCGATGCTTGCTGGTTCAATTGCAAACTCTAAACTCAATGCAATTACAACTGCTAACAAGGTCGCTCTTTCTTCACTTGATCTAGACGGTGGTACAGATATTGGTGCAGATCTTGCTGATGCTGATCTGATCGTTGTCGATGATGGCGCTGGGGGTACTAATCGCAAGGCTGCACTTTCTAGAATGAAGAAGTATGTTTACTCTTCAATTAGTGGTGATGCTACAGCTTCTGATGCAGGTGCGCTAACAATTGCAGCTAATGCTGTAGAAGGTTCAATGCTTAATAACAACGCAATTTCTGGCCAAACTGAGATGACAGGCGACGTCGCTGATACTGATGAGCTTATGATCTCTGATGCAGGTACATTAAAGAGAGCAGATTTTAGCGTTGTAAGAGACGCAGTTTTTGCTGACGTGAGTGGTGATGCTACAGTAGCAGCTGGTGGTGCACTTACAATTGCTTCTGGCGCTGTTGAGACTGCAATGGTTAATGCAAATGTTATAACAGGCCAAACAGCTGAGACTTCTATACATGATGATGACTTAGTCCTTATTTATGATGATTCAGCTAGTGCATTAAGAAAGATGACAAAAGCTAATTTCGTTAGTGGTCTTGGAGGAGGAGGTCTTTCAAATATTGTAGAAGATACTTCACCTCAACTTGGAGGTAATCTAGATCCTAATGGAAATGCAATTGCTGGAAATCTATTACCTTCAGCAGCAAATACTTATGCATTAGGTTCGACATCTGCTGAATGGTCAGATCTATACTTAGGCGACTTAAGCGTAATATATTTTGGTAACGATCAAGATACAAAGCTAACACATAACCCAGACACAGGTTTAAAGTTTGAACTATCAAGTGCTGGTCTTTATGAACCTAAGTTAGAATTATTAAGCAATTTTGATGGAACTGTCGGGCCATCATTAGTATTGAATCAAAATTCAAGTTCTCCAGCAAATGCAGATAGGTTTGGAAGAATTGAGTTTAAAGGAAATAATGACGCAGGACAAAATCACCTTATTTGCTATATTGACGCGAGAACTGTAAATGTTTCAGACGGATCAGAAGAAGCTGAATTAGTGTTTACAAACTCAACAAACGGCTCTACATGGGGTGCAGGCAATGTAATCTTTACAGGCGCAGGTTTGGTTAAAGCTCGAGGAGGATTCCACAGTTATACTGATACTAATGGTATTACTTTTGGTGCTGATGGAGAAATAACACTAAAACATGTGCATAACGAAGGATTAGCTCTAAAGCACACAGCAACTGGAGATGACAAGCCAGTTAAACTAACACTTCAAACTGGAGAAACAGGTATTACCGTTGACGAAGTTATAGGAACATTAGACTTTCAAGCTCCTGACGTATCTGCAGGAACAGATGCTATTCTTGTTTGTGCTGGAATTGAAGCAGTTTCTGAAGGTACGTTTAGTTCTTCTAATAATGCAACTAAGCTTTCATTTAAAACTGCAGCTAGTGAAGTTGCTTCTGAAAAGATGAGTTTAAGTAGCACAGGTGTGCTAAAAATTTCAGGTGGAATAACTCCTGCTTCTGCTGATGGTGCTGCATTAGGATCAGCTTCCGCAGAGTGGTCAGATTTATATCTCGCGTTAGGCGGTCAAATACTTTTTGGAAACAATCAAAAAGTAACTGTTACGCATGAAGAAAACAAAGGCTTGAAGCTTAAAAACGTAAATGTTGGCGACAACAATCCTTTTACTTTGACATTACAAACAGGTGAAACTGATATTCAGTCTGATGACGTTATTGGTAAAATCGACTTCCAGGCACCTGATGAAGCTACTGGTACTGATGCTATTTTAGTTTGTGCTGGAATTGAAGCAGTTTCTGAAGGTGACTTTAGTGCTTCTAATAATGCAACTAAGCTTTCGTTTAAGACAGCAGCAAGCGAAGCTGCTTCTGAAAAGATGAGTTTAAGTAGCACAGGTGAGCTAAAAATTTCAGGTGATCTTGTTCTTGATGACGGTGGATCTATTAAGGAAGCTGGTGGAACTGCTGCATTAACAATTGATGCAAGTGGTAACGTTACAAAGATTGGTCAAGATTCTCCTTCAAGCGGTGAATTCCTAAAGTGGGACGGATCAAAGGCAGTTTGGGACTCAGCTTCAGGTGGCGGTGGATCTCAATTACCTCCAGAAGTAAAGACTGTTTCAACAACAGCAACTCTTTCTTTGACACCTTCAAACGCTTCAACATATAATGCAATTGAAGTAATCTATACAGCAACAGGATCAAGTGCTTATACAGTTACTTTACCAACAGCAGCTAGTATTGAAGGCAAGAAGATTCATGTTAAGAGACTTGCAACTGCTAATATTACAGTTGACGGTGATGGTTCAGAAACAATTGACGGTTCAGCAACATTTGTACTAACATCCCAGTACAGCTCAGTGACGCTTATTTCAGACGGAACAAACTGGTTAATCATCTAATATAGATAATTAAGTTATAAACTTGACCTCACTTTGATATAATATAATTGAAAGTGAGGTCTGTTATTATGACCATTATTAAAGAACACGTGTCTTATTCAGAGATAAGACAGTGGAAAGAATGCCCGTGGAGGCATAAGCTTCTGTATATAGATAAGCTAAGATCTTATGATGAAAGTCCACATTTGCATTACGGAACAATAGTACATGATGCATGCGAACATTTTCTAAAAACAAAAGATCTTAAAATTGACGAAGCCAAGAAAAAAATAAAAGAAGCTTGGGAAGAACACGGTTTTGATTCAGAAGATTTTATACAATTGCAGGCACAGAGAGCTCAGCTTCAAGGCTGGAAGTATAAACATAATAAGTTAAAAGATTGGTTGCAATGGTCAGAGACTAGTTTAAATTCTTTGCCAAAATTTATGAATGATACTTTTCATGATTGGGAATGTGTTTCTGCAGAAGAAGCTTTATATGAGAATATAGAAAATATAAACACTAAGTTTAAAGGTTATATAGACTGTATTATTAAAATTCCCTATAAAAACGGGTACAAGTATTGGATTTTAGACTGGAAAACTTCAAATGGAAGAGGATGGTCTATTGATAAACAAAGAGACTTTTTAGTTCATGCTCAAGTTGTGTTATACAAACATTTCTGGGGAACAAAAAATCAAATTGAAATGAAAAATATACAATGTGGATTTGTTCTACTTAAAAAAGTAAAAACAGTAGGAAAATCATGTCAGCTTATAAAAGTATCAAGCGGCCCAAAAACTTTGGAAAAGTCACAAAAACTAGTTAGGTCTATGCTCAAGTCTGTAGAAAAAAAGTTTTATCTTAAAAATAGAAATTCTTGCAAATTTTGTGAATTTAAAGATACAGAGCATTGTGTGTAAAATATGACAGATAAAAAAAAGATTTTAGTAATATCAGATCATGCTTATTCACCTAGCGGTGTAGGAGTCCAGTCAAAATATCTAATAGAAGGTTTGCTAAAAAAACAAAAATATACTTTTATACAACTTGGATGCGCATTAAAACACTACGATCACAGGACAATGAATGTATCTGAAGACTTTGTAATTAAACCTATAGATGGATTTGGTAATCCAAACTTACTAAGAACAATATTGCTTAAAGAACAGCCAGATGCTCTAATTATTTTTTCTGATCCTAGATTTTTTACTTGGCTTTTTGAAATAGAAGATGAAGTTAGATCAGTTTGCCCTATATTGTGGTGGCATGTTTGGGATAACTTGCCTTATCCTGACTTTAATGAGTGGATGTATAGATCAGTTGATGCTATTAATTGTCACTCTTATCTGACTTACAAAATGTGTAAAGACCATTTTCCTGATAAGACTAGTTTTATACCTCATTCAATACCTAAAAGCGTTTTTTATAGGCTTGATAAACAAACAATTAAAGAAGAAAAAGTTAGAATATTAGGCGAAAAAAGAAGTGAAAACTTTATATGTCTTTGGATGAATAGAAATTGTAAAAGAAAACGCCCAGGCGATGTACTATACTCTTGGAAGTTATTTGTTGATATGATTACAAAAAGTGAGAGGAATAAAGTTACTTTAATAATGCATACAAATCCAGAAGATAAAGCAGGAAGCAATCTTTATAAAATCGCTGAGTCTTTAGGAATATTAGATACATTAACTTTTTCTACAGAAGTTTTAGATGAAGATTTAATTAATGTTTTACACAACATTTCAGATATTTGTTTAAATATAAGCTTTAACGAAGGCTTTGGTCTAACTACATTAGAATCTATGCAAGTAGGCAACCCAATTGTAGCATCAAAAACAGGAGGTCTTTATAGACAAGTTATTGATTATAAAGACGGTTCTATGAATGGAATTGGTCTTGATCCTAAAATTAAAACTTTAGTAGGCAGTCAAAACGTACCTTATATATTTGAAGATTATGTTTCTTGTGAAGAAGTTTCAATTGCAATTAAATGTATGTTTAGATTAAGTAAAAGAGAGATGAGAGAATTGAGCTTAAAAGTAGAAAAATATGCATTAGAAGAGTTTGCATACGATAAAACAATAAACTTATGGGATAATTCAATAACAAAATGTATAGACTTGCACGAAATTAAAAAGAAAAACTCAAATATAAAGTTGATTAGTTTATGATTAAAAAAGTACTTTTAAAAGGCCCAATATTAACAAACAGTGGTTACGGAGTTCATACAAGACAAATATTTAAAGCACTTTGTACTAGAAAAGATATTGACTTATATATTTTGCCAACAAATTGGGGAAACACTTCATGGATATTAGATAGAGACTTTGATAATGGTTTAATTGGTAAAATATTTGATATTTGTACAAAAAGTAAAAGCAATATATCGTTTGACGAATCTTATCAAGTATTGATACCTAATGAATGGCAAATATTAGCAAATAAAAATATAGGTATTACAGCAGGATTTGAAGCTGATATTGTAAAAAAGTCTTGGATTAACAAAGTAAATCAAATGGATAGTGTAATTGTACCATCAGAGTTTACCAAAAATGCTTTCGTTAAAACTTCTCAAAATTGTGGTATAAACATAACTAGCGAAATAGAAGTTATAAACGAGTGGTACTATGATGACTTTGACAATATTGTTTTAGATAATGATATTTTTTCTAATTTAAAGTACAACAAGAATATTTTGATAATGGGACAAATAACTAGTAATTCACCAACTTCAGATAGAAAAAATATTTTAAAAACAATAGAGATAGCATTAGAATTTGCAAACAAAAACAAAGATGTAGGATTATTATTAAAAATTAATAATGGAAAATATTCTAATTTTGAAACTGAAAGAATTAAAAATTTAATTAGATTATATTTAGAAGATTACAATTCAGACAAGATTACAATATTATCAGGTAGTTTAAACTTAAAAGATCTTAAACAGTTATATTCTTCTAGCAAAATAATGTGCATGTTATCAGGTACAAGAGCTGAAGGCTGGGGCTTGCCTTTTGTTGAAGCTGCTTACTGTTCTTTACCAATTGTAGCTACAAAATATTCTTCTTATTTAGAGTTTTTAGAAGATGACTTTTTAGGAATAGACTATGAGCTAGTTGATATAAACTTTAAGGACGAAAGTTTCATAGATAAAGATGAAAATCCAGTTTGGGCAGAGTTTTGTAGTGATAGTATGACTAGCTGCCTAGAAAAATTACTAATAAATTATGATTTTTATAACAAAATAGCTGTTAAAAGATCAAATATTATTAAACAAAAGTATAGTATTGATTCTATACTTAATATTTATAAATTATTTTTTGAGAAAATTAATAAACAATGACTTATTTAATATCTGCACTTACAATTCTTTTATTGTTCTTTGGTTACTTTTGCATTAAGTTTGCGCTAGCTTTAATTAGGGTTCAAGAAGCAATTGAAGATTCTTTAGATGAAATTGATAGTAAATACAATAGAATGAGTGAAATTTTAAAGATACCAGTATTTTTTGATAGCCCGGAAATAAAGAATTTAATTAGTGAAATATATGATGTAAGAGAATCAGTAGTTTATGTAGCTGATCGTCTTTCAGGTTCTGTTAATAAAAAAACCAAAGCAGATATAGAGGAAAAGTCAGATGATAATTTTTAATAAAATTTTAGTGAAAAGAGTTGACTTTGACAAAAAAAGACGTAAAGAAAAAAGAAGAGCAGCCCAAAAAGAAAAAAAAGAAAAAGTCAAATTATTATTTTACACTTGATACTCAAAACAAAATAGTAGAATATCAAAAGTTAAAAAATAAAAGAAGACAAGATTCAATATATACTGAACACATTCAGCCAGCCTTTACAGAATTAGTTCACAATCTAGTTTCAGTGTATAAATTTAAATCTTCGATAGAAGATATAAATCATTTAAAGCACGATTGTGTTGTATTTTTATTTGAAACAATATATAAATGGAAACCAGAAAATGGCACAAAAGCTTTTTCTTATTTTAATGTTGTTGCAAAAAATTGGTTGACAATACACTCAAGAAGATTATTAAAACACTCAAGAAGAAGTGTTTCTGTTGATAACCCGACAGACTTTACGTCTTATGAAAAGTCACAGCTAAATAGAATAGATAAAGATGTAGCTCAAGCTTACGAGGATGACATTAAAAGAGATAGTTTTACTGAAGTGTTTAATGGAATACTACAACAAGTTAAGCTTAAACTAAAAGACCAAAGAGACTTTAGATGTATAGAAGCAATACAACAAGTATTTGATAATGTTGAAAACTTAGATTATTTGAATAAAAGAGCTGTATTTGTTTATTTAAGAGAAATTTCTGGATTAAATAGTACAGAGCTTTCTTCAAGCTTGTCAAACATTAGAAAGCATTATCGAAAAATAGTAGGAACTGATATAGATTTTATATAAGGAGATTTTAATTGAAAGAAATAGAAAAAATATCAAAAAATATTGATAAAAACGAAAAAAAAGAAGAAGCAATTAAAAACTTTGCAGATATTCTTGACAATATAGGTACTCTAGAGAATAAAAAAAAGATGCTGTGGAAAGAAATATACGAAAATGCATTAGAAGATCGCGAAAAGTCAAAAATGATGTTTAATGATGCTTATATTTCTATGCAAGGGGGCATTAACGAGCACATGAATATTGGTGCAATTATGTCTAAATATATTGAAAGAATGAGTAAGTCTAACGATCAGATACTTAAATTAGCTGAGCTTATAGCAAAAGAAGAAGAAAAAGAAGAAACAATATCAGATGATGATATTTTTAGTAAAATTAATATTTAGAGAAATTTATGTTTATAAAAACAAGATGTTTATATGTTGTAGGTTATGAAAGACAAAAACCTGAAGTTATTTATAGTGATCTAGAGCGTTTAAGATTAATATCAAAAATATTTTCTTCAAATCCTATAGAAGACTATGAAATTATAATTAAGTTTTTATCTCTTTTGCCTAATCAAACAATTTTTTCTAAAACAGTTGCAACAAGAGCATCTGATGTGACTGCTTATTATATTAGCTTGCCATTTTTTAGCTCTCATGTTAAAATGCCTATAAAAGAAGGTGAGTATATTTGGGTTTATCCTTACGATACAGACATGAATAACTATTCAAGTTATTCAATTAATTCTTATTGGGTTAGTAGAATACATGGTTTAAATCATACTGAAGATGTTAATTTTACATTTAATGATAGAGATGTAGATGTTTCTATATTTTTAGATAATTTAAGCGATCAGCTAGTTGAAGAAGAAAATATTACAAAAAAAGCTAGGCAAAAAAAGCTTTTAAGAAATCATAAAAAGTCTGTTTTTAATACTTTAATTCAGCCAAAAATTAGTTTTGGTGATCAAACGTTTGAATTAGATGAAAGTGAGTCTAGATATTTAAACAATAATTTATTTAGTTACCCTAATAATTGTGTGCCTCAAATAGCTAATCCGGCTGACGACCTTATACTTCAAGGTTCAAACAGTACAGTTATTAAAATGTCAACAACAAACTATAGTAATGGTAGTTATGTTAGAAACAATGCAGGGAGAGGAGAAATAATTCTTGCTTCTGGAATAGGGCAAAAAACAGAAGCTAGTGTCAGTATTAAATCAGGAAATTTTTCTGAAAGTGATGGTACTGTAATGCCTGAAGAGAGCTATAGCTTAGAAATTTCAGAAGATAATACATTACCCGTTAAGCTTGTTTATAATAATTTAGGGTTTTCAGAAAATATAAAAAATCACAACTTATATTCTTTTGAAGAAATAGGCTTTAATTACTCTAATCAAGGTGCATCATCTTTAAGAGATGACTCTTCTAAAATAATAGTGTCTGAAATGGCTAATTATGACAATTCAATTAATCAAAATTTTAATACGTTTTTAAATTTAAGTTTTTTTGAAGAAGAAAAGTCTATTACAGAAATTACTGCTGGATTATTAGATATTAAAGACGTAAGAGAAGATAAAAAGTTTTCTATTGATAATTTTAAGCCAGAAAGTTCTAGTATTAATGATAGTGATATGCCTTCTATAAGCATGATATCAAACAATATTGGAATCTTATCAAGATTTGGTGAAGGAAGTATAAATTTAAGTAAAGAGTATTACTCTAGTGAAGCTGATGAAAGCTTAAATGCTTCTGTAAGAATTGACGAAGAAGGCAATATTTACATAGACGGTAATAGAATATTTATTGGAAGTTCAATGTTGGAAAAAGCAAAAGGAACTTTTGAAAATGGAACTGGTTCTATTGTTAATATAGGTGGATCTGAAGAAAGTCAATCCCTTGTTTTAGGTGAACAATTAAAAGAATACATGAATGAGATAATTGACATTAATATTGAAGATATGGATCTTACTAAAAAGCTTTTTGAGCATGTTAGAGATACACAAGCTGACATGGATTTAAATACTTTTTCTGAAATTGAGTTTGCATTAAATAATGCTGTTAGTAATGTGGCTGAAGGTTTTATTTCAATACCACCTAAAGCAGGACAAGCAGCTGCTGCTATTCCAGACATTCTTAGTATTATTAATAATTTTGCAGTTGACTTATTAAGTGCTATCAATAGTGCTAGTAAGTCAAATACTGAAAGACTTCAAAGATTAACTGATGAAATAGTTTTAGCAAAGTTAAAGAAAGAAGAAGAACTTTCTAATAGAATAAAAACAGTATCAGACAATATTGATAAAATTTTAAGTAAAATTAGTAAAACATCTTAAGTATTATTTTTTAAGGTAAATATTTATGTCTGAGGTGTTATATGTCGAAAATTAAATTTGCAAATGCAGGACAAACATTAAAAGAAAGACAAGATTTAAATAATCTAGTTAAAAGAAGTATTTCTAATGAAATATTTCCAATAGGAATTAAGATGCCTTTAGAAAGAGGTTCTAGGTCTTATGAGTCTTTATTTAAAATGAACACAAATATTTTTGATCAAGTATCAAATAATTTTAAGACTTTTTTAATGACAAAAAAAGGCGAGGTACTTTGTAAGCCTAACTTTGGTACTTTTTTAAGTGATATTTATAATAGAACAGACTTAGAGTTAAATGAAATAGAGTCTATAGTAATGGAAGAAATAAGTAAGACTGCTACCGAGTTTTTCCCTTTTATTATACTTTTAGACTTTGAAAGTAGAGAAGTAAAAAATAATAGTAATAATGCTAATTTTATGTTAGTTTCTATAAGATATAGCTTGCAAGGATTCGAAGATAAAATTAATAACTTAGAGCTTAAAATTAGGAGATCAATTTAATGTCTATAGACGTATCAAAAAAATTAGTTAATCAAAGAAGAAATCAGTATATAAATAAAACTTTTGAAGATTTTAGAAATGATCTTTTAGATTATGCAAGAACTAACTTTTCTAATCAAATTCAAGACTTTTCAGAGAGTTCATTAGGTGGAATGCTATTGGACTTTGCTGCTATTGTTGGTGATTCTTTATCATTTTATGTTGAACAACAATTTAGCGAGTTAAGTTATGAAACAGCTACAAATACGTCAAATATTGTTAAGCATTTAAGAAAAGCAGGCGTAAAAGGCGGTAATGCATCACCATCTAGTGTTTATGTTACTTTCTTTATTGAGACAAACATAGAGTCAGGTAACGTTAATGACTTAATGCCAGTAAGCAACGAGTTACCTATAATCAAAGCAGGTACAACACTTCGATCAGATGACGGTATTAATTTTATATTGAGTGAAGATGTTGATTTTACTAGTGGTTATAAAAAAGAAGTTGCTGAAGAAGATGAAAAAGGACAACCTTTAACACTTTTACTTGAGAAAAAAGGACTATGCACTTCAGGTATATTAACTTCTGAAACAGTTACTTTTGACTCAGATGAAAACAATTTGTTTTTATCATATGATTTATCAAATATAAATGTGCAAAATGTCGTAAAAGTAACAGATAGTGATTTAAATGAGTACTATGAAGTTGAATTTTTAAGTCAGAATACTGTTTATTTAAAAGTAGAAGACTCAAAAGAAAATTATTTATATCCTACAGCTGCTCCTTTCAGGTATACGGTTGAAAGAAATTTTCAAAATAGTACGTCAACATTAAGATTTGGTAATGGAAGTGGAAAAACAATAGAAGACAATATTCTGACGAATCCAGAAGACTTGCTTGTGCCCCTCAAGAATAGAAACTATAGCGAAAATATATCATTAGATCCACATAATTTAATAACATCAAATTCTTTAGGAGTATCTCCAGCAGGTAAAACTGTAACAATAAGTTATATACATGGAGGTGGTGAAGATCATAATGTTGCTGCTGGTTCAATAGAGACAATTGTTAATCCAATTATGGTTTTCCCTAATATTGCTGATAGCGTACAAGATATTGATACAATTACCGCTCCAGTTATTGAGTCACTTGATGCTTTTAATGAAGAAGAAGCTGTTGGAGGAACAAATGCATTGACTTTAGAAGAGCTAAGACTTCAAATTCCAAATACACTTGTTTCGCAAAGTAGAATTGTTAATGAAAAAGATCTAATATCAAGAATTTATACAATGCCTTCAGACTACG
>MDTA01061513.1_pt1 | contig 18960 bp, 19 predicted proteins | sample 811151 | NCBI WGS metagenome assembly MDTA01 (sample SAMN05326648, study PRJNA326480) | marine metagenome | isolation source: seawater | place: Indian Ocean: South | collected 2010
GTTGCTTGTCTTTGAGCATCGTTGAAATAAGCTGGAACTGTAATTACAGCCTGTTTAACCTCAGATCCTAAATACTTTTCAGCGGTCTCCTTCATTTTCTGCAATGTAAAAGCAGATATCTGAGATGGAGAATATTTTTGTCCTTTTGCTTCAATCCATGCATCACCTTTTTCAGAATTTACAATTTTAAAAGGTGCGGTTTCCACATCTTTTTTTACAGTTGGATCTTCAAAATTTCTTCCAATTAATCTTTTAACAGCAAATATTGTGTTTTCTGGATTTGTTACCGCCTGCCTTTTAGCTGGTTGACCTATTAATTTTTCTCCCTCATCTGTAAATGCTACAACAGACGGAGTTGTTCTAGCGCCTTCAGCGTTCTCTAATACTTTAGCTTGTGCACCTTCCATTACCGCTACACAAGAGTTCGTCGTTCCTAAATCTATACCTATTACTTTGCTCATAATTTATCCTATTTGTTCCTCATATAAGTGTTTATTTTACAACTACAACCGCTGTAAAAATTAAATTTATTGCTCTTTTTCCTCATTTTTTGGACTTTTTTCATCTTTCTGATTTACCTTCTCTTTTTTTTTAGAAACCGCAACTAGTGATGGCCTTAGTAGTCTATCTTTCATCATAAAGCCTTTTTGAATTTCTTGAACAATTGTACCTTGTTCCTTTGCATCATCCTCTACCTCCATCATTGCTTGATGCAAGTTTGGATCAAGTTTTTCGTTAATAGATTTAATTGGCTCGATCCTATTTTTTTTAAAGATAGTAATCATGTCTTTACTAATAATATCTATATGATTAATTAATTTTTTTAACGTGTCTTTATCTTTTATGGTTTCGTCGTTTTCTAGTGAATACTTAGATCTTTCCAGGTTATCCAAAAGGTTTAGAGTTTCTTTAGCAAATGAAAATCCTCCATATTCAAAAGCTTCATCTTTCTCCTTTTCAAACCTTCTTCTCTGATTTTCCATTTCGGCAAAGGCTCTAGCAAGTTTGTCTTTTAAACTTACAATTTCTTCTTCGGGAGTAAGTTTTTTTGTTTCATCTGCATTATCATTTTTTTCAGTATCTTTATTTTCTAAATGCCCATTATCTTCGGCGTTATTATCATCTAGATTAGAATCTTCATTGTTATGTAATTCTTCTTTTTCCATAGTTATGTATATGGTATGAAATTTAAAAATTTCTAGATGAAAAAAAATAAAATTAGACAATTAATAATAGGATCAAATAATAAAGGAAAAATAAGAGAAATTAGAGATTTACTGCCTAAAAATTACTTAATTTCTGCACCATCTCAATTTAATCTAAAAAGTCCAAAAGAAACTGGAAAGACTTTTAAAGAAAATTCTTTAATAAAAGCAAAATATTTTTCGCTAAAAACAAAAAAAGACTGTTTAGCAGATGACTCTGGTCTTGAAATTGATCTATTAAATAAGCGTCCTGGAATTTACTCTGCCAGATGGGGTGGAAGAAAAAACAATTTTAATTTAGCTATTAAAAAAGTTTATAAAGAACTTGATAAAGCTGACAAAAATTGGAGAAAAAAAAATGTTAAAGCTAGATTTATCTGTGCTTTAACTTTTTTTCGTTTAAAAAAAAAACCAATTCAAACCCAAGGTGTTGTCGAGGGTAAAATATCTAAAGTAAAAAGAGGTAAAAAAGGTTTTGGATATGATCCTATCTTCATTCCACAAAATAAAAAATTAACTTTTGCTCAAATGCAACCTGATAAAAAATATAAAATTGATCATAGATTTCGAGCTTTCAAAAAGATCAAAAAATTTTTTTAAATTTTTTATTATCAACACTGTAAAAATTTAATTGATGAGTAATTATATTTTTATTAATTTCAAAAATACCAATTTTTCCTTTAAACATATTTTTTTTATAAAATATTTTTTTTGTTTCCTCAAAATTATTATCGTATAATAAAAAATAAACTAAACCTATTAAATCGTAACTTAGAAATGATAACTGATTTGGTATTAGGTTATAAGTTTTATAAAATTCATCAACAAATCTTTCATAATTATCTTTATTGATTGAGGGAAAGAATATTGGTTGAAGAGTTTCTTCTTTTAGAAGTGAACTATCAAACCATTGATTTAAAGTAATATATGTAATTCTTTTTGAGGAAATATCGGTGTATAACAGCGATGTTGCTACACTTTTTAAACCTTCATCGAAATCAGCAATAATTACACTATCAAAATTTATAAATCCTAAAGTATCCTTTTTCTTTAATTCTAGAATTTTTTTTTCTTTATTTTTTGCTAAAGATTTTTCTAATCTTTTTATTTCAATTTCTAATCTTTTTTTTCTATCTCTATATCTAGTTAATTTCTCTATTTCTTTTGTTAATATAGTTGGATCTTGATTATAAATAAATTTCTCTTTTAATTTAATTTTTGTTTTGTCTATAGCATACTCAATTTCTTCTCTGTGCGTTGAACTAGGAATTAAAAAAACACTTCTCTCAAGATTTTTTATTTTAGTAAATTTTTTAATGGTATTAATTTGTGATACTGCGTTAACCCCAGCACTAATTACATTTTCTGGATTATTCTTAATTTTATTTGTAAAAGATAGAAATGTAACTTCTTTAAGATCTGCCAAATACTTGGAACTTTCATTAAATACAGGACCAATAATTATATTTACTCCTTCTTTATAAAGTTCTTTTGAAACTTTTAGTGCATCTATGGGATTTGATCTTGTATCTCTTGGTAGTACTTCAATTCTTTCATCGTCAATCTTATTAATGGCAAGTCTAATTGATTTAACTATTGATTCTCCTATATTAGAAAATTCTCCAGATAGAGGAACTATTAAACCTATTTTTATCTTTTCATTAGAGTTTGATACTTGATTAAAAAAGGTAAAGTTAATTAGCAATATAATTAGAATTTTAATTAAAGTTTTCATTTATAATTTAATAATATAATTTAATTTAATGTCTCAAAATCAAAATATTAATAATTTAAAAACAGGGCTATATTGTGTTTCAACACCCATTGGAAATATGGGGGACTTTTCAACAAGGGCCAAAGAAATCCTTCATAAATCAGATTTAATTCTTTGTGAGGATACTAGAGTATCAAAGAAACTTTTTGATAGATACAATATTAAAAACAAACACATTTCCTATCATAAATTTAATGAAAAAAAAAAAAATTAAAGAAATTATTAATCAATTATTAGAAAAAAAAATTGTTTCAATAATTTCTGATGCTGGCACTCCTTTAATTTCAGATCCAGGAAAAATTTTAATTAATGAGTGCGTAAAAAATAATATTAATATATATCCAATTCCAGGACCTTCTGCAGTAACAACAGCTTTATCTATTAGTGGATTCTCAGATAATTATCATTTTTGTGGTTTTCTTCCTGAAAAGAAGGGAGAAACTATAAAAATGTTTCAAAGCCTAGCAAACATAAATTGTAGTATAGTTTTTTTTGTTTCTCCAAGAAAATTAAAAAAATATATTCCAATCATAATGGATCTTTTTGAAGATAGAGAGCTTCTAATTTGTAGAGAAATGACTAAAATCCATGAAGAATACTTAAGACTAAATGTAAAATCACTTTTAAATATAAAATTAGTAGAAAAAGGTGAATTAACTGTGGTAATTTCAGAACAAAAGAATACAGAAAAAAAGTTAAAAATATTAGAGGAAACATTTAAGAAAAAGATAAATTATCTTATAAGAAAAAAAATGACTATTAAAAATATAATAGAAAAAATTAATGAAGAAAATAATGTTCCTAAAAAATTAATTTATAATTATTACCTAGGTGTAAAAAATGAAAAAAAATAATTTAGTAATATTAATATTATTTTTTATATTAACTGGTTGTGTAGGATATTCATCTACAGGTGTTTTAGGAACGGGTGTTTCTATAGCATTAGATCCTAGAACAATAGGCACACAAATTGATGATTCTATTATGCAAAAAAATTTAAGAGCAAAACTTGCTCTTATGGATAGTGGTTACCTTTTATCTGTAAAAACTAAAATTCTTGATGGAAGGGTTTTTATAACTGGAAAAGTAGACAGCTTAGAAGAAAAATTAAAAATTACAAAACTTGGATGGGAAATTAAAGGTGCAAGATCTGTAAAAAATGATTTGCAAATAAAAGAAAAATTTAGTTTTAAACAAAGTGCAAAAGACTTATTAATTACTTCTCAGCTTAGAACTGCTATGATTACTAATAAAAAAATTAAATCTGCAAATTATCAAATAGATACATATAAAAAAAAAATATATATTTATGGAATTTCTAAGGATGCCGAAGAAAGAAAAGAGGTAATAAACGAAGCAAAAGAAATTCTTGATGTTGAAGATGTAATTGCAAGTATTTTCTTAGTAGAGGATTTAAGAGTTATTAAAAAATAATCTAGTTTTTAATAATTTATTACGCCAGCAGAATATGCTGCAACCGACGCAAGATTTAAAATATCAGAAGTTGAAGATCTTAAAGGTGCTATTTCAATAGGTTGAGCTAATCCGATAAGAAGTGGGCCTATTACTTTAGCTCCTCCTAATGTTTTCATAATTTTGTATGATATAGCTGCACTATGCTGACCTGGCATAATTAAAATATTTGCATTTCCTACTATTTCTGAAAAAGGATATAAGTCCTCATATTCTTTATTTAAAGCAACGTCTGGCTGCATATCTCCATCAAATTTAAATTCTACTTTTTTTTGCTTTAATATTTCGACAGCATCTCTAATGTGTTTAGTTCTACTTGTTAGAGGTTGACCGAATGTGGAATGAGAAAGAAATGCCACTTTAGGATCAAATCCAAATAATTTCGCTACTCTTGATGCAGAAATTGCTATTTCAGCTAATTGTTCAGACGATGGATATTCATGAACACTTGTGTCACCTATAAATACTGTTTTACCTTTGTTAACTACCATATTTAAGCCAAACATTATTTCTCCAGGCCTAGGATCAACAACTTTTTTTATTTTTTCAAGAGATTGAGCGTATCTTCTGGTATTTCCAGTAACCATCGCATCGGCATCACCACAAGCTACCATACAAGAACCCCAAATAACCCTATCATTTCTCACCATTCGATCACAATCCCTCTCAAGCAGACCTTGTTCTCTTTGTAGCTTCTTGAATAAGAATTTCACATACTTTTCTCTTTTATCTTTTATTGTTGAATTAACTATTTCAATATCAAAGTTTTCTGCATACCCAATTTCTTTTAATCTTTGTTTTACAACTTTTTCTTTCGCAACTATAATTGGTGTACCTAAATTACTATTTTTAAAAGCAATTGCTGCTTTTAAAGTATTTTCATCTTCACCATCCGCAAATACAACTTTTTTCTTATTTTTTTTTATTTTATTATTTATACCTTGCATAATTGTGACTGATGGGTCTAACCTTTGTTTTAATTGATCAGAATAAGTTTCAAAATTAGTAATATTTTTTCTAGCAACATTACTTTCTATTGCTGCCTTGGCCACAGCAACTGGTATCACACTTATCAGTCTTGGATCAAAAGTTGATGGTATAATATATTTTTTACCATAGCTTGGTCTTTCACCTCCCATTGCCGCAACAACCTCGTCAGGGACTCTTTTTCTTGCTAAGTTGGCTATTGCTTTTACTGCAGCAATTTTCATATCTTCATTGATTGTCTTAGCCCTCACATCAAGCGCACCTCTAAAAATATAAGGAAATCCAATTAAGTTATTTACTTGATTAGGATAATCAGATCTTCCTGTAGCGATTATTGCATCATTTCTTACTTCTTCAATTTCTTCTGGTGTAATTTCAGGATCTGGGTTTGCACAGGCAAAAATAATTGGCTTTTTTGACATTTTTTTAACCATCTCTTTTTTTAAAACACCAGCAGATGATAATCCAAGAAAAACGTCTGCATTTTCTATAGCTTCATTAAGTGTTCTAGATTTTGTTTTATTTGCATGTAATAATTTCCATTTGTTAAGTCCTTTTCTACCCTCATAAATAACTCCTTTACTGTCTAGCATAGTAATGTTTTTTTGAGGTACACCGATTTTATTAAATAAATTTGAACAAGCCATTGCAGATGCGCCTGCGCCGTTTATTACAACTTTAATTTTTTTTATATTTTTCTTTGTAATATTAACTGCATTCATTAATGCTGCAGCAGTTATTATTGCTGTTCCATGTTGATCATCATGAAATACAGGAATATCTAATATTTTTTTAAGTTTTTCCTCAATAATAAAACAATTTGGTGCAGCTATATCTTCTAAATTTATCCCTCCAAAACTATTAGAAAAATTTTTAATTGATTTAATAATTTCATCAGGATCATCTGAATCTATCTCGAGATCAATGGAGTCAATGTCCGCAAATCTTTTAAATAAAATTGCTTTACCTTCCATAACTGGCTTAGATGCAATAGCTCCTAAATTTCCAAGCCCCAAAATAGCCGAGCCATTACTAATAACAGCAACTAAGTTTCCTTTACTAGTATATTCATAAGCTGCCTCAGGATTATGAAATATAGCTTTAACTGGCGCAGCAACACCAGGTGAATAAGCAAGAGCCAAGTCTCTTTTTGTAGTCATAGGTTTTGAGGATATAATTTCTATTTTTCCGGCCTTACCTATAGTATGAAAGTCAAGAGCTTCTTTTTCTGAATAATGTTTTACTTTATTTTTTTTCATTATTGTTAATTAGATATACAAATAGAGTTAAATTAAGACTAATATGATTTATGAATATAATTAAGTCAACAGGCACATTCAGTTTATTTGTATTATTGAGTAGAATACTCGGTTACATAAGAGATTTTTTAATAGCAATATATCTAGGCTCTGGACCTATCGCAGATGCTTTCTTTGTAGCATTTAGAATTCCAAATACATTTAGAAGACTTTTTTCTGAGGGAACTTTTAATGCTGCTTTTGTACCATCTTATTCATCCGAACTTACAAATGGTAATATCAAATCATCTAATTTTGCAACAAAAGTTTTAAATTTGTTACTTATTGGATTATTTATTATAACTATAATTATAGAAATATTCATGCCAGGTTTTATAAAAGTAATAGCACCTGGTTTCTCAGAAAGTGAAGAAAAAACTAATCTCGCTATTAGTTTGACACGAATTACATTTCCGTTTTTATTTTTCGTAAGCTTAGCATCTTTTTTCTCAGCTATTTTAAATTCTCATAATAAATTTGGAGCCGCAGCCGCAGCACCTATAATATTAAATATTTTACTTATTTTATGCTTATTATATGCAGAATATCTTAAAGATGAACTTGTCTTTTATTTGTCTTATGCAATAACCCTCGCGGGATTACTTCAACTTATATTTTTGCTATATTTTGTAAGAAAATTTTATACCCCAGAAATAAAAATTAAATTTAAAATTGACGAAAAAGTAAAAGTTTTTTTTAGAAAATTAGTGCCTAGTATTTTTTCTTCTGGTGTAACCCAAATTAATATTCTCGTAGGAACTATTATTGCATCATTTCAAACAAGCGCAGTATCCTATTTATATTATGCAGATAGAATATATCAGATTAATCTTGCTATAGCAGGAATTGCAATTGGTACAGTTATTCTTCCAAATTTAAGTAAACACATAAAAAAAAATAATTTAACAAAAATAAATCAAATACAAATTAAGTCTTTAGAGTTAAGTCTTTTCTTAAGTTTACCAGCTTCATTAGCTTTGATTGTTGGAGCGGAAGAAATTACTTCTGCATTATTTGGTTATGGATCATTTGATGAATACAGTGTTTCAAACTCTTCGAAGGCATTGTTTTATTTTGCATTTGGATTACCTGCATTTTCATTGATTAAAATTTTCTCAAGTTTTTTGTTTGCAAGAAATGATACCAAAACTCCTTTTAAATTTTCTGTATTTTCAGTGATATTAAATATTTTAATATCAATTATTTTTTTTCAGAAAATAGGTTTTATAATTATTCCAATTGCAACAACAATATCTTCCTGGTTTAACGGAATAATTTTAATGATATTTGTTATAAAAAAAAATTTCTTTAGTTTTAATTTAGAATTTATAACTAAAATGCTTAGAATATTAATTTCAAATGCATTAATGATTATAATTTTTTACAATCTACTCGAGTTATTTGGAAATTTATTTACTTATGGGAGTGTTTATAAGTTTATATTTATTATTATATTGGTTGTATTTACATTTTTAATATATATCGTTTTATCAATGATCACAAAAGCTTTCAAAATATCTGATATTAATCTAAAATACTGAGATTATGTCTAAGAAAATTTTTTCAGGAGTCCAGCCAACAGGAAATTTACATTTAGGAAATTATATTGGTGCTATTAAAAATTTTGTAAATTTACAAAATGACACTAGTAATAATTGTATCTTTTGTGTCGTTGATCTTCATGCAATTACTTTGAGACAGGACCCTCTTGAACTTAAAAAAAATATAAGAGAAACTGCAGCAACTTTTATAGCAAGCGGTATAGATCCAAATAAAAGTATAATTTTTAATCAATCAATGGTTCCTTCTCATTCTGAAGGATCTTGGATTTTGAGCTGCACAGCCAGAATGGGATGGTTAAATAGAATGACTCAGTTTAAAGAAAAGGCTGGCAAGGACAAAGAGAAAGCAAGCGTTGGTCTATATATTTATCCAATTTTAATGGCAGCTGATATTATGCTATACGATGCCACTCATGTACCAGTTGGAGAAGATCAAAAGCAACACCTTGAATTATGTAGGGATATTGCTCAAAAATTCAATAATGATTTTAATTGTCCAAATTTTTTAGTACCACCTGAACCACTTATACAAAAGGAGTTTTCAAGAATTATGAGTCTAAAAGATGGAACAAAAAAAATGAGTAAGTCAGATGCCTCAGACTTAAGTAGAATTAATCTAACTGATACTAAGGATGAAATTTTAAATAAAATTAAAAAAGCCAAAACTGATTCTGACACTATTCCAGGAAATATAAAGTTATTAGAAAATAGACCAGAAGCCGAAAACTTATTAGGCATATACTCTAGTTTGTGTGATCAAACTTTAGAAAAAACAATAAAAGAATATGAAGGTAAAAATTTTTCTAAATTAAAACAAGATTTATCAGAAATATTGGTAGATAAAGTTTTGCCCATATCCATAGAAATAAAAAAACTTTTATCAGATACAAGCTATCTTGATAAAACTTTGAAAGAGGGAGCTAGTAAAGCAGAGACCATTGCAGGAAAAAAGATTAATGAAATCAAGAAAAATTTGGGCTTTTAAACCTATTTAAATAATTATAAAAATAATTATATATCATTTATGTTTATTCAAACTCAAAAAACACCAAACCCAAATTCTTTAAAGTTTATGACAGGTAGAAAAGTCTCTTTAGATGGACCTTATGAAATTTTAGATAAAAATGACACCAACAATAATCTAATAAGAAATTTACTTTCAATAAATGGTGTTACTGGCTTATTTCTTGGTGATGATTTTTTGACAGTAAATAAAAAAGAAAATACTAAATGGGAAGATATACAACATATAATTATATCTTATGTAAACGAGTTTTATGCAGAAGGTAATGAATTTATAATTGATAGAGTAAATAATGAAAAAATAGATGAAAATTTAAGTGTAATTGAAGAAAAAATTAAAAAGTTATTGGAAACAAAAATTAGACCCGCGGTATCCAGAGATGGAGGAGATATAAAATTTAAAAATTTTAAAGATGGTAAAGTTGTAGTTGAATTACAAGGTAGTTGCTCTGGCTGTCCATCTTCAACTTTAACTTTAAAACAGGGTGTTGAAAACCTTTTAAAACACTATATTCCTGAAGTTAAAGAAGTTTTAGCGCTGTAAAAAGCTCTAAAATTTAATTATAATAAAAAAAACTTAATATTAATATGAAAAAAAAAAATCAAAAAAATTTTTTTTCAAATCTAAATAAGTTAATTAACTTAAGCTCTTATAAAAATTTTTATAAAACTTGTATATTAAGTATTTTAATTATCTGTATTTTTTTTTCACTTCCAATATCATCAAAATTTATAGCGAAGACTTTAAGAATAAATAAGATAATTGTAAGTTATTCAGGAATTACCTTTGATCAGGTAGCCAAAGATAGTTTAAAAAATAAAGAAGAAAAAGAACTTTTAAAAAGAATAAATGAAAACATTAATAATCAAAAAGAAATGTTTGCAGATATTGATTTTTATAGCAAAGACGAAGAAGGTATAAATGCACCAATTCTTAATGCGATTACAATTGAAGAGCTATTTAAAAGTGAAGGTTATACTTTAGAAGAAGTAAGATTGAGTAAAAAAGTTAACATTGGTTTTTCAATACCAAGACTACCTCTGGAGATAAAAAATATTGAAAATGTAAAAAAAAAGAAAGAACTTTTTATTCAAATTATTCTTCCATTAATTTTAGAGGAAAATACAAGTATTAAAGTCGATAGAATAAAACTATTTTCAATTTTAAATAAAAAATATAATTCTATAGACGAAAAGGAATGGTTAAATAAAAAGTTTAAACAGTATGGAGTCAAAAATAAAGACTTATCAGAGCTAAAAATTAGAATGGATGAAATACCTGTTTCCTTAGCTATTGCTCAAGCAGCGAAAGAAACAGGCTGGGGCACCTCAAGATTTGCACAACAAGGTAACGCCCTATTTGGTCAGTGGACTTGGACAGGAGACGGAATAAAACCAGCAGGATTAAAAGATGGTCAAAAGCATAAAGTTGCTAAATTTAAAATTCTAAAGGCATCAGTAAGAGCTTATCAGAGAAACTTAAATACTCATCCTAGCTATTCAAATTTTAGAAATGAAAGGGCAATTCAGAGAGAAAATGACGATAAATTAAATAGTTATAAACTTGTAAATTATTTAGATAAATATGCAGAGACTGGAACAGAATATATTAAAGTTTTAAAGAAGATTATTAAACAAAATTCGTTAACTGATTTTGACGATGTTAAAATTCTTCCAACAAGTAAAAAATTAAAAAAATTAATCTAGTTTGTTTGAAAATTGGAAGCCAACAAATCTCCATCCCTCAATATCTTTTAAACTACAATTAATTCTTCCTCTTCTGAAATCAAATTTTTTTCTAAAGTTAACGAATAAAATATTTTTTTCAATTTGTGTCTTTGATTTTTGCCATTTACCCTCCTCATTTGAATAACAATTAATATTTTCTATTTTTTCTTGTTCTTCAAAAAACTCAATAAGCATTTTAGGTGGATTATTATTTTTAGAAAGTAGTTTATTTTTAGGTTTCATCAATTTGTATTGAAGAGGTAAATAATTAACTAGATTTTTAAATCTTTCAAGATCTCCATATTTTTCGTTTATAGGAAATCTTGGCAATTCAAATTTTTCTTTGTTTATATCTATTACTCCAGAATGTTGACCAAAGGAAAACTGAAAGTTTTCTGAAATAAAATTTTCTTGTTCCAAACTATATTCACCAAAAGGGTATGAAAAAAAAATAGGATTATATCCAAGTTTGTAATTAAATATTTTTATAGATTTTTGTATATCTTGTTTAAATGTCTCTAAATCATCTTCTATTAAATAATTGTGTGAATGAGAATGATTACCAATAAAACCAATATTCTCTTTTTCAATTTCTAAAATTTGGTCCCAAGTCATATATCCATTTTTTCCTACAGCTTCAGTCGAGACAAATAATATAAATGGAATATTATTTTTTTTTAGATAAGGCCAAGCATTTTCGTAAAAAGATGTAAATGCATCATCAATTGTAAGTAAAACTTTTTTTTTGTTTTTTGGTAAATAAAATTTTTGTGAAAATTCTTTCGGACTAATGAAATCTATTCTTTTTTCTTTAATAATTTCAATATGTTTTTTAAAAATATCCATTCTAATATTTGTAGAAGGATATTTGTTTTCATCAAATCTATGATACATAAGGCCAAGTATTCCTTTTTCATTTTTATGATATTTTTTGTTTACAGTCTCTGCGTTAGCATTTAAAAAAAACATTGATATTATGAAAAACTTAATAATCGAAGTAACAGAAAATAAAATATTATTTTTATTCATTACTAAGACACATTATTACACTACCACTCATTTGAATAGTAAAGAAAATTTTGATAGGTTTGTTCTTATACTTTCTAAATTTTTAAAACAGATAAAAGTAAACTATAATCAAATAAACAGTATACTTATAAACAATCAAAAAAATAGAAATTCAAGCACAAGGATATCTATTTCTGCTGTAAAAGCTATTGCATTATCAAAGAATATTAATTTGTATGCTCTTAATTTAAGAAATTTTGGAAGCAAAAATTATAAAAATATACTCAAATTATGTAAAAAAAAAATGGTAAATAAATATTTGATAAAACATACCTATTCGAGTTAAAATATAAATATGGAACATTCAATTGAACAAAAATGTATTGAAAAAGGTGTAAAGCTAACTGACCAAAGAAAGGTTATAGCAAAAGTTTTATCTGAGTCAAAACAGACCTATGGTGAGTCAGATCATCCTGATGTTGATGAATTATATAAGAGAGTATCTTCAATAGACTCAAAAATAAGTATAGCTACGGTTTATAGGACAGTAAAATTATTTGAAGAAGCTGGAATACTCACTAAGCATGATTTTAAATCAGGTAAGGCTAGATATGAAATAAATGATGATCACAACCATTTGATAGACATTAAAACTGGAGCAATAATTGAGTTTGTTGATGATGAAATAGAAGAACTTCAAAAAAAAATTGCTGAAAAGTATGGTTATAAGTTAGTAGATCATAAACTTGAACTTTACGGAATTAAAAAAAAATAATTAATGCCAAAAAGTGTATTTATCAAAACATTTGGTTGCCAAATGAATGAATATGATTCTAATCGTATATATGATTCTGTTAAAAATATTGGTTATAACAAAACAGATGATCATTTAAATGCAGACTGTTTTATTTTAAACACTTGCCACATTAGAGATAAAGCAAAAGACAAAGTATATCATGAAATTGGCAGAATAAAAAAATTATACAGAGATAAACCAAAACCAATTATGGTTATTACGGGCTGTGTAGCTCAAGCAGAGAATGTTGAAATGCTCAATAGAGAACCATATATTGATTTAGTAATTGGACCACAATCTTATCATAAAATAAATTCATTTTTAGAAAACTTTGATAAAAAAATTAGACTAGAAGAAACTGATTTTGATTCTTTATCAAAATTTAGATATTTAGATAACATTAAAAATAATAATCAAAAAATTTCGTCTTTTTTAACTATACAAGAGGGTTGTGATAAATTTTGTCATTTTTGTGTAGTACCTTATACAAGAGGTCCTGAGTACTCAAGGCCTTTTGATAAAATAATTAAAGAGGCAGAAAATTTAATTCAAAACGGTACGAAAGAGATCACTTTGTTGGGTCAAAATGTTAATGCTTATTCGTATAAAAGTAAAAATAAAGAGTTAAGAATATCAGATTTAATTAATAGATTAGAAACTTACAATGAACTTGAAAGAATAAGATACACTACTTCTCATCCAAGAGATATGAGTGATGATTTAATAGATTGTTATTCTAAAAGTAAAAAATTAATGCCATTTGTTCATCTACCAATTCAAAGTGGATCGAATAGAATTTTAAAACTTATGAATAGAAAACATAAAGTTGATCTTTATTTAAATATTTACGAAAAACTCAAAAAAATTAATAAAGAAATTCAGTTTTCAAGTGATTTTATTATTGGATACCCTGGAGAAACAGATTCAGATTTCGAAGATACATTGAGGTTATTAGATAAAATAAGTTTTATAAATTCTTTTTCTTTTATTTTTAGTCCGAGACCCGGAACAACAGCCTCAAAACTAGATTTGGTTGATGAAAATATATGTAAAGAAAGATTATCTGTGTTACAAAATAAGCTATTTATGAACCAGATATTATTTAATAAGTCACTTGAAGGTAAAGTTGTTGATGTACTAACAGAAAATAAATTAACTAATCAAGATAAATATTTTGGAAGAAATAAATTTCTTACATCTGTAATATTCGATGGTGAAGAAAAAAATATTGGTAAGGTCCAAAAAATAAAAATAGAAGGAAGTAATCAAAACTCACTTTTTGGCAAAGTAGAAGATAAAAAGAAAGCAGCGTAATTGAGTAATACTAATAATAAAAAAATCTCATCCGATTTAAGATATGTATATTCTGAAAATAACTCGTTAAGTATTATTTTTCAGGATAATAATCTACTTTCAGGTGTACTCGGCGAATTTAATAATAATATAAAATATTTAGAGGATATAGCTCAAGTAAGTATTTATTCGAGAGGAAATTCAATTTTAGTAAAAAGCGATCCAGATAAAAATAATTTAGTTAAAAATGCAATACAGTTTCTGGCTGATCAATTTTTAAATAATGGAACAATTGAAAAAAAAGATGTAGTTTCATCAGTAAATAAATTTATGATTGATCAAAAAAATAGACTTTCTCCAAAAAAAATTAGTTACATAATAAAGACGCCAAAAAAATCTGTAATACCTAGATCAGAAAAACAAAATAATTATGTGAGGGCTTTAAGAGAAAGTGATATTGTGATTTCTACTGGTCCGGCAGGTACAGGTAAAACTTTTTTGGCAGTTGCTGTTGCACTTACAATGCTATTAGAAAAAAAAATTGAAAGAATAATACTATCAAGGCCAGCAGTTGAAGCAGGTGAAAGACTAGGTTTTTTGCCTGGGGATATGAGAGAAAAAGTAGACCCTTACCTAAGGCCTTTATACGATTCTCTTTATGATTTATTAGATTTTGAAAAAATACAAAAAAAAATAGAAGTAGGAGATATTGAAATTGCTCCACTTGCCTTTATGAGAGGTAGAACCTTAAAAAATTCATTTGCAATTCTAGACGAAGCTCAAAATGCTACAGATACTCAAATTAAAATGTTTCTTACAAGAATTGGAGAAAATTCGAAAATAGTAATTAATGGAGACCCTTCTCAGATTGATTTACCCAATAAATCTTTATCTGGACTTAATCATTCAAAAAAATTACTAGGACATTTAAATGAAATATCGGTGGTAGATTTTGATCATAAAGATGTAGTAAGGCACCCGTTAGTCTCAAAAATTGTTAAGGCCTACTCTGATCAAAATACTGATAAATGATAAAAGCCAACATAATTGTAGATAATTATAAGTGGAAAAATAAAATAAAGAACCCAAACTATTATTTTAAAAAAAGACTCAAAAAACTTTCTAAAATAATAAATTTAAAAAAAAAAAATCAAGAATTTTCAATTTTACTTACTAATAATAAGAAAATGAAAGGTTTAAATTATAAATTTAGAAAAAAAAATAAACCAACTGATGTCTTATCTTTTCCTTTTGAAATCCTTTTAAGAAAAAAATTTTATATTGGTGACATAGCAATTTCTTTTGAAATAATTGATAAAAGATCAAAAAAATCAAACTTTTTTGATGAATTTGATAAAAGCTGGGTACATGGATATCTTCATTTAGTTGGATATGATCATAAAAAATTAAAAGATTTTAAAAAAATGAACAACAAAGAAAATTTAATTTTGAAAAATTTTAAATAAACAACTTGAGATCAGTATTGAACAATAAAATAATAATTTTAATATTATCTTTTTTTCTGGGAATTTTATCTTCTTTCAGTTTACCACCATATAATTTTATAGTCTTAAATTTTTTTACTTTTCCAATTTTCTTGGATTTAATAATAAATAATTATAAAAAAAAATTTTTTTCTTTGTGCATAGGTTGGATTTTTGGATTTGGTTATTTTCTATCGAATATTTATTGGATAACTAACTCTTTAACTTTTGATGAAAATTTAAAAGCTTTGATTCCAATTGCGGCAATTATAATCCCTTTATTTTTGGGTTTTTTTTATGGGCTTGCAATTTTAATTATCTCCTTTTTTAAATTAGAAAGAAATTTCACTTCGATTTTAATTTTTTCTGTATCTTTTTCATGTATTGAGTTTTTAAGGGGATTCATATTAGGAGGTTTCCCATGGAATATGATCGTGTATAGCTGGACAAAATATATTAATTCAATTCAAATTTTATCTTTTATTGGAACTTATTCATTTAATCTAATATCTATAACAGTTTTTTTATTACCTTTGATGATTTTTTACAAAAAAAACTTGAAACATAAAATTTTCATTTTGATTACTTTGGTTATAGTTCTGTTAACAAATCATTTTTATGGATATCACAAAATAAAAAAGGATGAAAAATTAATTTCGAACTTAGAAAATTTTAAATTAAAAATAATTTCTCCAAAAATTTCAATTAAAAGATTTTTTGAACCAAATAATGAAGAAATTCTAGTTAAAGAATTAATAAAATTAAGTGCTCCAAACCCTTCAGAAAAAACTATCTTTATTTTTCCCGAGGGCGCTCTTGCCGGAGTTAGTTTTGATAAATTAAAAAATTTTAGAAAAATTTTTTCAGAAAGTTACACCAATCAACATATTATTATTATGGGTATTAATATTGAAGAGAAATTAGATAACACAAACAAAATATTTAATTCAATGATTGTTGTAGATAATAACTTAAATTTAATATCTAAATATAAAAAAATTAATTTAGTACCGTTTGGAGAATTTTTACCTTTTGAAAAGTTTCTAAAAAAATTCGGTTTAAAAAAAATTGGTTATGGATATGAATCCTTTAGCTCAGGGGACGAAAGAACCATTATCCGATTAAATAAAAATTTTAGTTTTATACCATTAATTTGCTATGAAATAATTTATTCAGGTAAAATTAATTTAAAAAACGAAAATTCATCTTTTATAGTTAATATTTCTGAGGATGGTTGGTTTGGTAATACTATTGGGCCTTATCAACATTTTTCTCATACAATCTTTAGGGCGATAGAAGAAGGAAAAAATATAATTAGATCAGTAAATAATGGTATTTCTGCGTATATAGATAGCAATGGAGTTGTAGTATCAAAACTAAAGTCAACTAAAAAGGGAGTAATTGAAGTTGAAAATTATAAAAAATTTAATGAGACTCTCTTTTCAAAATTTGGTAACAACATATTTTTTTGTATCTCAATATTTTATATTATTGTGATCTTATATTTAAAAAGAAGGGAATTATAAATGAAAAAAGATTATTTATTTACAAGCGAGTCGGTTTCTGAAGGACATCCAGACAAAGTGTGTGACAGAATTTCAGATATGGTTGTTGATACTTATTTGTCTCTGGAACCACAAGCGAGAGTAGCATGCGAAACTTTAACTACGACAAATAAGGTAGTTTTAGCTGGTGAAACCAGAGGTCCTGAGATTAATAATGATGAACTCATATCTAAAGTTAGAGGATGTATTAAAGACATAGGATATGATCAAAGTGGTTTTACATGGAGAGAGGCCACAAAAATTGAAAGCCACTTGCACTCTCAATCAGCAGATATTGCAATGGGTGTAGACTCATCAAGTAATAAAGATGAAGGTGCTGGAGATCAGGGTATTATGTTTGGCTATGCATGTAATGAAACTGATGTTTTAATGCCAGCTCCAATTCACTACTCACACAAAATATTAAGGTTAATGGCAGAAGACAGAAAATCTGGTAAATTACAAAATATTGAACCTGATTCAAAAAGCCAAATTACTATAGAATATAAAGATGGAAAACCATCTTCAGTGAAGTCTGTGGTTATTTCAACTCAACATTCAAAAGATGTAAATCAATCACAGGTAAGAGATCTAGTAAAACCATATATTGAAAAGTCAATTCCAAAAGATCTTTTAAATGGAATAGATGATAAAGAAATTTATATAAACCCTACTGGAAATTTTGTAATTGGAGGACCTGACGGGGATAGTGGGTTAACAGGAAGAAAAATAATTGTTGATACATATGGTGGTGCAGCACCTCATGGAGGAGGAGCATTCTCGGGTAAAGATCCAACTAAAGTTGATAGATCAGCCGCTTATGCATCTAGATATCTAGCAAAAAACGTAGTTGCATCAAAGATTGCCGATAAATGTTTAATTCAACTTGCATACGCCATTGGAGTGTCCAAGCCATTATCAATTTATGTCGATCTTTTCGATAATGATGAGGAGAAAAATAGACATGTTGAAAAATTAATAAATGAGAACTTTGACTTAAGCCCAAGAGGTATTAGAGAAATGTTAGGATTAAATAAACCTATTTACGAGAAAACAGCTGCCTATGGTCATTTTGGAAGAAATCCAGAAAATGATGGAGCATTTTCCTGGGAAATGACTGATAAATCAGATGTTTTTACTAAGTAAATAAAGTTGAATATTTAATAAAAATACATATATTCCAGTTACATTATTGAATTTCAAAATGGGCTTCGGCCCATTTTTTTTTAGATAAAAAAAATGCTAAATAGAAGAGCTGATAAACTAGAACTATTAAGAATTGCAGAAGCGGTAGCGCTCGAAAAATCTATTGATAAGGAGCTAATTATAGATTCAATGGAAACAGGAATTGCTAAAGCTGCAAAATCAAAATTTGGTTCTGAAAATGAAATTTTAGTTCAAATTGATAGGGAAAACGGTGATATAGGAATATTTAGAAAACTAGTAGTTGTTGAGAAACCAGAGAATATAAATATAGAAATATCATTAGATGACGCAATAAAATTAAATGATGAAAACAAAGGTAAGAATATAGGTGATGAAGTTCTTCAGCCATTGCCATCTTTTGATTTTGGCAGAATTGCTGCACAAACTGCAAAACAAGTTATAAGCTACAATGTAAGAGAAGCTGAAAGAGAGAGACAATATAATGATTTTGTTGATAAAAAAGACACTATTTTAAGTGGTATTGTAAAAAGATTAGAATTTGGAAATGTAATTGTAGACTTAGGTAGAACAGAGGCAATTATACAAAAAAATGAGATGATACCAAGAGAAAATATTAAA
>MDTA01051254.1_pt1 | contig 18955 bp, 17 predicted proteins | sample 811151 | NCBI WGS metagenome assembly MDTA01 (sample SAMN05326648, study PRJNA326480) | marine metagenome | isolation source: seawater | place: Indian Ocean: South | collected 2010
CGTCGTGCTGGCCAAGTTCCTGGGCCTCTGTCCCTTTGTTGGTGTGTCCAACCGGCTGCAGAGTGCTGCCGGGCTCGGGGGTGCAACCGCGATGGTCCTGACGCTCGCCTGCGTGCTGGCGTGGGTGGCCGAACACTGGGTGTTGCGTCCGCTTGAGGCGCCTGCGCTTAGAACGGTCATCTACATCTTCATTATCGCTGTTGCCGTGCAAGCGACCGAGCTGGCACTCCGACGATTCAGTCCGGTTCTTTATCGCGTGCTGGGTATGTATGTGCCGCTCATCACCACGAACTGTGCCGTATTGGGTGTTGCACTGATGAGCGCACATGCGGAACTCACACTACTGCAGGCGGCCGTGTTCGGATTGGCCTCCGCCGCCGGTTTTACGCTGGTGTTGTTGATGTTTGCGGCGATGCGAGAACGCATCGTGGACACGCACGTCCCGGCTTTGTTTCGCGGCGTTCCCATCGCCCTGATCAGCGCTGGGATCATGTCACTCGCGTTCCTGGGCCTGCGCGGCATCGGCGCTGCCTGACCGTGAGCTTGCGGTAGTGCCCTTGCAGTATTGCCCTTGCAGTAGAGGGACGGGTCGTAGCGGGCATCTGGGCGCGGACGTATGAGTAGCATGGGCATCGGTACTATTGTGATGACCGGGCTCGCGTGTGCGGGTGTTGCCGCGGCCAGTGGTGCGTTACTCGGCGTGCTGGCACGCCGATGTCCACGCGACGACAAGTCCCTTAGCGCCGAAATCAACAAACTGCTGCCGCAGACCCAATGCGCCCAGTGCGGATATCCCGGATGTGCTCCGTATGCAGAGGCGATTGCCGAAGGCGAAGCCGCCATCAATCGCTGCCCACCTGGCGGAGAGGAGACCGTTGCGGCGCTGGCCGAGTTGCTCGGGGACCGCGTGTTACCACTCGCGGACGACGTGCCGGCCACACAACCGCCGCTGGTGGCGGTGATCGACGAAGATGCCTGCATAGGCTGCGCGCTGTGCCTGCCAGCGTGTCCGGTTGACGCCATCTTAGGTGCGCATCGACGGATGCACACGGTCATCAGCGTGGAATGTACCGGTTGCGAACTGTGCATAGAGCCATGCCCGGTTGATTGCATCTCGCTTAAGTCGCCACTGGTATTGCCCGAATGGTGAACAAGGCTGATAGCCAGCAGGTGACGACAGCTGCGGAAAGAGCACCTTCGGTAAGTGGCGCTTCGCTACGTGGGGGGCTTGTCACCCAAGGTCTGGAGATGGTCACCAGTCCTGGATTGGGACTGATAAACACCGGGCGCTCCGAACGGTGCAACTGGTCGGAAGCGGTGAGTGGACCGCTCCGCATCGAAGCCAACAATTGCGAGCTTCGCGACTTCAGCCCCGGTACACGGATTGCGAAAGGGGCTTTGCTGACCGCGCGTGGACAACCTCATTTTGCGCCGGTGGCGGCAAGGGTCGAACCTGTTGCGGGCGCTCTCAACCTGTATCCGGACGCGCACGAGGGGGAGACCGCCATCCCGCCGTTGGCGCCATTTGCACCCGCTATGGACCTGAAATCCAATCTGGCCCAAATCATCGCTCGGGCACGCGAAGCTGGAATCGTTGGCATGGGCGGCGCGGGATTTCCCGCCTGGCGCAAGCTCGCGGCGCTTTCGTCCGACAGACCTGTTGTCGTCATCAACGCCGTCGAATGTGAGCCGGGCCTGGCCAGTGATCGGGCATTGTGGCACGCACGCCAGGCAGACCTGCCTCACGTACTCGCCTGGTTACATGCGAGTCTGATGCCCCACCGCTTGGAACTCGCGGTAAAAATGGGAACTCAGGTGCCTGATGTGGTGCGTGGCTTGTGTGAGGTTTTGTTCACGCCGCATATATATCCGGCTGGCGATGAACGGATACTGCACCGCGCGCTGGTCGCGCCACCCGCAGAGCGCCCTACGGACGACAACGTGCTCGTCTTTAATCTGGCGACGTTGTTCGCGCTATTTGACGCCGTAGTCACTGGTTGGCCGCCGCTGTCACGGTGGGTGACTGTGTTGTCGCCGGACGGCGCGCCGCGTGTTGGCGAGGTCCTCTTTGGCACGACGTTTGAGTCGCTGCTGTCGGTGGCTGGTTTTGACGACAGCGTGCGCGACACATGCACGCTTGCGACGGGTGGACCGTTCATGCACAAGCTCGTTTCGGGGTCTGGTTGTGTGGGTCCGACGACCACTGGGTTGATTGTTTTGCCAGAATCGTCGCCGGCAGTGGTCGCCACACCGTGCATTGGTTGCGGTCGTTGCGATCCCGTATGCCCGATGCATCTGCCCGTGCAGCAGTTACATCACGCGGCAGACGCAGGGCGTGACGACCAGCTGCGCGCGTTGCGGGTCAGCAACTGTAGTGGTTGTGGTTGCTGTGACGCGGTCTGCCCAAGCGACTTATCGCTCGCAACGCAACTGCGACAAGCGTCCCTGGAAATCGAGCGGCGTGCCGTCGCCGAACGCATAGCCGCGGTTACACAGGCAAAAGCGGAGCGCCATACTGCGCGCGAGCAGCGTCGCAGCGAGTCACGCGCTCGTCGGCGCAATACACCGGCAGGGGATATGGGCGCCGTTAAACGCGCCAGGCTGGACGACCTCATCGCCCGCGCGCGGGACAAAAGTTCGCGAGAACCGTCGTGAATGCACTGCAATTCCTCGCCGGGCGCGGGCGCATGCGAGAGGCGGGTGACACCGTCAATGCATTGATGTTGCCAACGGTCTGGGCATTATTGCCGGCGCTGATTGTGCAGACGTACTGGTATGGTGCGGCGGTGTTGACGACCGTCCTTGGCGTGTTGCTCGTATGTTGGGTGTTTGAGTGCCTGGTGGCTTCTGTGCAGCGCCGGACAATAAGCACCGTATTTCGAGACGGCAGTACCGTTGTGACCGCCGTATTGTTGGGATTGGCTGTTACGCCGAAATGTGAGCCAGGGCACGTCATAGTCGGCGCATTGTTTGCCATTGTTGTTGCCAAACACTGTTACGGCGGTGTCGGGCGCAACTTGTTTAATCCGGCGATGGTGGGCTACGCAGCCATGCTGGTCTCATTCCCCGCTGTGATGGCCGTTTGGCCCGTACCCGATATGCATTCCGTTGACGGCGTGTCTTCCGCAACGCCATTGGCGCTCGCGCGTGACGTCGCGCGCGGCGGTGCGTTCGGGCTGACCACAACCGCCTGGGTATGGATCAATGCCGCCTATCTGTCTGGCGGATTATGGTTATGGTGGCGTGGAGTGATCCGCGCCGTTGTGCCGCTTTGTGTGTTGGCCGGGGTGGCGATTGGCGTCGCCTTATTTGGTACGGCCTCGATAGAGTCCCTTGGACATCACCTGGCCAGCGGGGCAACCTTCGCGTGCGCCTTTTTTATCGCGACCGACCCGGTTTCGTGCGCGCGAGAGCCGGGTGCGCGCTGGCTTTACGGAATCCTGATCGGGGTGCTGACGGTGTTGATTCGCGAGCACGGGGGGTATCCCGATGGCGTAGCCTTCGCTGTGCTGCTAGCCAACGCGGTGGCGCCATTGCTGGACCGGGCTGTGTCCCGGTGGCGCTATTCATGAGCCAGGCGCGACGATGATCAGGCAAGAGCCACAATCGGTTACGAAGCCTGCAATCGCGCTGGCAGCTTTTGCGTTGTTTGCCGTGTTGTTGTTGCTCGGGCTCGAACATTGGACTGCAGATGAGCGCAACACCAGCGAGCGGGCGTTTGCGCAGGCACGGATCAGTGCGTTGATACCGCCTGGGACGCTTGATGAAGATCCGTTCGCGGAAGCCGTCGCGTTGCCCGGATATACACACATTCAACAGTTGCAAGCGAAGGTCCAGGGGCGTGTTGAACGCATTATCTGGTCCGGGGTAAGTGCGCCGGACGGGTATTCCGGACCTATTGACCTCGCCGTTGCGTTTGCGCCTTCCGGCACCGTGTTGGGCGTTGAAGTTCTGCGTCATCGCGAAACGCCAGGATTAGGAGATGCCATTGAGCGAAGACGCGGTCCATGGCTGCAGCAGTTCGAAGGCATGAGTGAGAACTCGGCCTTGCGGTTGCGCGCCGATGGCGGTGAAATCGATGGGATCACCAGCGCGACTATCACTGCACGCGCGGTTGCTGGCGCAGTGCGCGGGGCACATGCCATGTTTATTGGGCGCACTCTACCTGAGCGCGAGGCGAGTCCATGACTCGCTGGCATGAGGGTTTGTGGAGCAGCAATCCGGCACTGGCACAGTTGCTGGGCTTGTGTCCGCTGCTGGCGGTCAGTACGACACTCGTGAGCGGCGCCGTGCTGGGAGCGGCGACGCTCCTTTGCATGACTTTTTCCTGTCTCGCTGTGGCAAGCGTAAAACGCTGGATCCCGAACGATGCCCGCCTGCCTGCGTTTGTCATTGTGATCGCGACCATGGTGACGTTGGTCGATCTGAGCCTGATGACCTTCGCGTACGCATTGCACCAGACGATCGGGTTGTTCATTCCGCTCATTGTTACCAACTGCGCCGTATTGGCGCGGGTAGAGACGGCGGCATACCGACGGCCGGTATTGGAAGCGACACGTGATGGCCTGGCAATGGGAGCCGGCTTTGCCTGGGTGCTGATCGTGTTGGGCGGTTTGCGCGAGATGCTCGGCAGGGCAACTTTGTTCTCGGACTGGCATGTGCTGGCAGGCGGTGCACCGCTAACCTGGCAGCTCCCCTGGTTCCAGGCGGACGGCAGCGGGCTGCTGCTGGCGTTACTGCCCCCTGGTGCGTTTTTCGGATTAGCATTGTTACTCGTGATCTGGCGCTGGCTCAGCTGGCGTGGAGCCGCCGACCCGGCGGCGAGGTCTCAAACCCAAGCAATTGAACGATGAATCTGGAAAAACGCACGCAAATGTTCGCGCGCTGGTCAACGGCGAATCCTGAACCGACCACGGAACTCGAATACTCAACGCCATTTGAGCTGCTGATTGCGGTGATTCTCTCCGCGCAGGCAACGGACAAGGGTGTAAATGTCGCGACGCGTAAATTGTATGCGGTCGCAAATACACCAGCGGCAATCTACGCGCTTGGCGTCAAGGGCGTGACCCGTTACATCCGCACCATTGGCTTGTTCAATTCAAAAGCCACCAATGTCGTCGCCACCTGCAAAATTCTGGTCGAAGAACACGGCGGTGAAATCCCGCGGGACCGCGCGGCGCTGGAAGCTTTACCCGGGGTTGGACGCAAGACGGCCAACGTTGTGCTGAATACGGCTTTTGGTGAACCTACGATGGCCGTAGATACGCATATTTTCCGTGTATCTAACCGGACCAGGTTGGCGCCCGGTAAAACAGTGCGGCAGGTGGAAGACAAACTGGTCCGGTTCATCCCCAAACAGTATCTACGACACGCGCACCATTGGCTGATTCTGCACGGGCGTTATGTCTGTGTAGCGCGCAAACCGAAGTGTGGCGAATGCCTCATTCACGATCTCTGTGAATTTAAGGAAAAGACAGATGCTGGGGGCTGACCGCGCTACGCTGAGAGAGTTTTATCGGACGAGCTGGAGCCGCTTCGCGGCGGGACTGCCGCTGGAGCCGTTACAGGCCCTGGTTGCGGATGTCATCGCGGAGCACCCTGAGTATCACGATGAAATCATGGCGCCCGACGCCGCCAGCAAGCAATTCACGGTGGAGGCTGGCGCCGTTAATCCGTTCCTGCATATGGGCATGCATATCGCGGTCCGGGAGCAGGTGGGTACCGACCGCCCGAGTGGCCTCAAGGCGGAGTACAAAAAGCTGCTTAAGGCCGTTGGTAGCCAGCACGAGACCGAGCATCAAATGATGGAGTGCCTCGGCCAGGTCATGTGGCAGGCCGAGCGTGACCGACAACCGCCCGATGAACGCGCCTTTCTGAGTTGCGTGAAACGTCTCAGGAAAGCCGGCCGGCGCGGGTGAGAATGGACAGATAGAGAACCAGCAGGCATGCCAGAGTCGCCTACACTTTCCGGGTACGGGTTTATCCGAAGCTGACGGGCGGACGGATTTTGATGGCGGCTAGCGTGTAATATCTGCTCGGGCGAGCAGCGATGGACGCGGCCGCGTTGTTGAATAGGAGCATGGCGTGCTTCTGGACCGGCTAAAAAGACACTGGATTCGGGTAGCGCTCGGACTCTCGGTGATGGTGCTCTTCTTGCTGCACGTGGGCGGCTTCGTGCAGATGGGGTTTGTCGACAGGCTTGAGTATTTTGCCTACGACGCACGCTTGCTGTTCCACCTGGAAAAGCAACCAGACGACCGTATCGTCATCATCGATATTGACGAGCGAAGTCTGAAAGAAGAAGGCCGTTGGCCGTGGGGGCGTGACAAGATTGCGCGTCTGATCAAAGCCGTATTCGATGACTATGACGCCGGCCTGCTAGGGTTCGACGTCGTGTTTGCAGAGCCTGACGACAGTTCCGGGCTGGGCGTACTTGAAGGACTTGCCGAGAACGAGCTGGCGGACAATTCAGCCTACAAGAGCGTTCTCGACACGCTGCGCCCGTCACTGAACCGGGACAAGGTGCTCGCCGAGACGATGGTCAATTATCCCGTTGTACTCGGCTACTACTTCTCAAATACGATAAAAGAGCAGATTCTGAAGATCGGCAAACTGCCGCAGCCGGTTTTCACGGACCAACATTTTGCCGGGCGCAAGATTCCGTTCATGAAAGCGAACGGCTTTGGCGCAAACCTGGACGCGCTCCAGGATGCGGCGTTGGGGGCAGGGCACTTCAACCCGGACGTTGACGTGGATGGTGTCGTCCGCCGCGTACCGATGTTGTACGAGTATGAGGGCGCTTTTTACGAGTCGCTGTCGTTATCGATGGCCCGCCTCGCATTACGTGAGGAATCCGTGAGTGCAGGGTTCCCTGAAGAATCCAAGGCAGGCGGAACCTACCAGGGCGTCGAGTGGCTGCAGGTTGGCGAACGCCGGATTCCCGTAGACGAGCGCGTGCGTGCGCTGGTGCCTTATCGCGGGCCACAAGGCAGCTTCCCCTACGTCTCCGCAACCGACGTGTTGTCTGGAAAAGCTGACAAGAAAGTGTTCGAAAGACGCATCGTGCTGGTGGGAACCTCCGCTGCTGGTCTGCAGGATTTGCGGTCCACGCCAGTGCAGAGTGTCTACCCGGGGGTTGAGGTACACGCCAACCTGATCGCCGGCATCCTCGACAATCGCATCATGGAAGATCCCGCCTATACCCTGGGCGCTGAGTTCCTCGTTACATTGTTGTTCGGCATCACGATGGCGATGGCTATCCCGTTGCTGAGCCCGCTCGCATCCACCATCTGCACGTTGGTGCTGATGGCAGGTGTGGTCGTTGTGAACGTCGCCACCTGGCGATACATGGGGATCGTGTTCTCGCTGTCGAGCGGCCTGCTGATGATCGCGATGATGTTCCTGATCAATATGTCGTACGGCTATTTTGTAGAGTCGAGGGGCAAGCGTCAGCTGGCGGGCCTGTTTGGTCAGTACGTGCCGCCGGAGCTGGTTGATGAAATGAGCTTCGATCCCGAGCACTACTCAATGGAGGCTGAAAGTCGCGACATGACGGTACTGTTCAGCGATGTGCGCGGCTTTACGACGATCTCGGAAGGACTGGATCCTAAAGAACTGTCCGCCTTGATGAACGATTTCCTGACGCCCATGACAGACGTCATCCACCGGCGGCGTGGCACTATCGACAAGTATATGGGTGATGCCATCATGTGCTTCTGGGGGGCGCCCGTCCCGGACTATGACCACGCGCGCCACGCGGTGGAAGCAGCCATGGAGATGGTTGCGGTGGTACGCGAACTGGGTCCCACGTTTGTTGCCCGCGGCTGGCCGGAGATTCGTATTGGCGTTGGCTTGAACACAGGCGAAATGAGCGTCGGCAACATGGGCTCTGAGTTCCGGTTGGCCTATACGGTGCTCGGCGATGCTGTCAACCTGGGCTCGCGCCTGGAAGGGCAGACGAAGAACTACGGCGTTGATCTGATTATCAGCGAGAGCACTCGGGAGGCCGTACCGGAGTACGAGTGTGTCGAGCTGGACCGCATTCGGGTGAAAGGCAAAGACGCGCCCGTGACGGTCTACGAGCCGCTAGGCGTCAAGGACCAAATCTCCAGGGAATTACGCCTTGAGAATCGCCACTACATGAATGCGCTCAAGCTGTATCGCGCGCAGCAATGGGATAGCGCTGAAATCCAGTTCATCAATTTGAAGAACGGCAATCCGTCGCGGTATCTCTACCAGCTGTATATTGAGCGCATCAAGGTGTTCCGTAGCGACCCCCCCGGGAAACACTGGGACGGCGTTTTCACGCACAGCAGCAAATAATCTGCCCGCTTGCAAGCGCCGCGGCGGCGCGACGCTCTTAGCCCTGTTCTACTACGCGGCATTGTCATGATGGAGCGAAGCGTAACGCTCGGGGTGTTGATGGCAGTGGTGCTATTGGTATCCAGCAACGTAGGGATGGCGCAAAGCGATTGCGACCTGATGAACGACGCCATCGAGTTGATTCAGTGCGGACAACGAACTGATCTTCGAATGCTTGCGCGCTCTTGAGAATGCGCAGGACGGGTGCTCCGCACAGTCGGCGCCGGCCGGGGGAGGGCAGGACTCCGGCACATTTCAGAGAGGTGACCCGTCAGAACAATCCAAGCGCCTTGGTAGGCACACATTCTGCGGACTTTCGGTTGTTGGTGAAGAATGCGAGTGCGCCGTGGAGTACCAGTCGAGCGGTGAGTTTGTGCTGAAGAAGAGCGGGCACAACTTTGGGACCTGTCGCTGCGCTGCGACCTGCGTCAAGTAGCTCCGCGATCGGCAGAACGTTTTTGCGGCAATACAGCACCGCCTGGAGATAAAAAACGGGCCTGGTGCCCGTTTTTTGGCAAAGAGCGTGGGACCCGCCCTAGCTCATCACAAAAAACTCCATTTTCACGCCGGCCAACTCGACGATGTCGTGATCCGTCAAAGCGTGGGCTTGCGCGCCAATTGACTCGCCATTGACCACAGGCTGTGAGCCTTCTACGTGTGTGATGAAGTAGCCCTGGGGACGTCGCGTAATGACCGCTACCTGCACACCCGGGCGTCCGAGTGTGATCAGCGCCTTGCGCAGTTCCAGTTCCTTACCAGCGCCAGGACCACTGAGGACCTGTATCTTACCGAGCGGCAGTTCGCCTTTGGAGGCAGCCTCAAACGGCTTCTTGGATGCAGCCGTGTTGTTGTTATCGTTGTTGTTGTCCGCCTTGGCAGCCGCCGCTGCATGGCTGGCCATTCCCGGGCGAATCACCATGGTCTTTTCGAAGTCATCCTCACTTGTCGCTTCGTCGTTGACATACTTCAGTTCGTGTTTGCCGATGCTGATGATGTCGCCGTTCTTCAGCGCGTGCTTCTTGACCAGCTTACCGTTGACGAACGTGCCATTGGTGCTGTCCATATCCTCCAAAAAGGAGTCGCTCAAAACCGTAATGATCGCGGCGTGTTGGCCACTGACGGCTAGATTATCGACCTGAATGTCGTTCTCCGGCTTGCGTCCGAGCGTGATGCGCTCCTTGTCCAACGCAAACTCGCCGAGTACCGACGAATTCAGGCTAAGAATCAGTGATGCAGGCATAACTTCTATGGTCCTGGCTAAGCTCGACTAGGAAAACCAGTCGAGCAATCGCGTGTACCAACTCCGCTTGGAGGAGGGGAATGGCTTGATAGCCCGCGCTAGAACAACTGAGATATTGTCTTTGCCGCCGTTATCGTTGGCAGCGCTCACCAGTTCCAGCGATGCCTTGTCGAGGTCGTCCGCGTGTTTCCTCAAAGTTAAGTGGATTTGTTCATCTTCCACCATATCTGTGAGGCCGTCTGAACACATCAGGTAGATGTCCCCTGGTACGACAGCCTCTTCCACGACGTCTGGAACAACCGTGCCTTCGATGCCCATGGCGCGGGTAACCAGATTCTTGTTTAACGATTGTTTGGCTTCTTCCGGAGTGTAGAAGCCCTTGTCGATCAACTCCTGTAACAGCGAGTGATCAACCGTAATTTGTTCAAAAACGTTTGCACGCAACCGGTACAGGCGAGAGTCGCCGACATGGGCGATCGTCATCCGATCATCGTAGAACATTGCCGTGACCACCGTTGTACCCATTCCCTGGCATTGCGGTTGGCTTATCGCGGCTTTGTGGATGGTTTCGTTGGCCCGAATCACCGCCTCTCTTACGACCAGGGACTCGCGGGCATAACCCGTGTCCTCGTCGAAGTCCCCATGGCGCTTGATCGCTTTCAGACCTTCGCGAACCTCATCCATTATCGCATTGACTGCCATCGCGCTGGCAACTTCGCCAGCACGATATCCACCCATTCCGTCCGCAAGCACGGCAAGCCCGATACCAGTATCGCTACCGATGCTGTCCTCGTTGTGGGTGCGTTTCAGCCCCACATCGGACAGCCCAGTGACTTCGAGTTTGCCTTCGACGTTCATCGTCAGCCCGCCATAGACGTCTTGAAGTTGCGCAGCGCATTCGCCATCTCTTCGCCAGTCTGATAACGCTCATCTGCTGACTTGCTTAGACCTTTGTCCACAATGGACTTTAGCGCCTCTGGCAGGTCTGCATTCAGCTCGAGAATGTTCGGGTGCGGCTCGTTGGCAATCTGGAACATCAGCGTTGCCATGGAATCGCCTTTGAACGGCAATGTGCCGCTGGCCATCTGGTAGAGCATCACAGCCAGTGAGAACAGATCCGAGCGCCCGTCAACCTTCTTGCCGGAGAGCTGCTCGGGCGACATGTACGACGGCGTGCCCAGGACCATACCGGTCTTGGTCTTGCTGGAGTCGGTGATACGCGCAATACCGAAGTCGGTTAGCTTCGTAGTCTGCGTCTCTGGCTCGTACATGATGTTCGCGGGTTTGACGTCGCGGTGTACAACGTTCAACTGATGAGCGTAGTTCAGAGCATCGGCAGATGCGATGACAATATCAATCACCGTACTGAGCGGGAGGAGGGCGCCGGCTTTTGTATTGGGCACCAAATCCTTACCTGCCAGGAACTCCATCGCGATGTAGGCGAGGTCATGCTCTTCGCCGGCATCGTAGATTGTGACGATGTTGGGATGGCTCAGGCGACCCGCTGTTTCCGCCTCGCGGAAGAAACGTTCCTTGACCTCTGCCAGTTCGTCTTCTTCAAATTCCTGCGCCAGCGCCATGGTCTTGATGGCCACAACACGGTTGATTTTCGGGTCTTTGCCCAGGTAGACGATACCCATGGCGCCTTTGCCGAGTTCTTTTTCGACCTCGTAGCGGCCAAGCATCGGTTTTTCGATCTGCCCGTCCAGCAGTAACGTCGCCTGGGCACCACCCATGGTGGTACCACCGAGCAGGACTGTTTCTTCCATGGCTTTGCTGCGGTTCAGCTTGGACGCGATATCGCGGAATTTGGGATTGTGTTGCGCGATGTACTCGTACACGGAGCCAGCCTTGGCGAACTGTCGTTTACGCTCAAACTCCGGCGCCAGGTGGTACAACAAATCCAGCACCGAGTCGTCGACTGGGCGCAGCCGACGAAAACGCTCGAACGCCATGTCGTAGTCGCCCTTGGCCTGCAAGGCGAGGCCCAGCGATTTGTTGCTTTCCGCCGATTCCATGTCCGCGGCCATTTTTCCGCGTTCCGTAACCAGATAGCGTTTGGTGGTCAGGACGGCATGGCCAACAACCAGCAGGAAGGTGGGCAGAACCAGTTCTACCCACATCGCCTGGCTCACCAGCAGACCAATCTCTGCGCCGAGCAGGATCACAACCAGCAGTATCGATAGCACCGCGGCGGGTCCGGCCCGCAGGCGCGGCAGCAGAACCAGCAGGTAAACGGCAATCAGAACCAGCACGATCACACCAACGTACAGGCCCCAATCGGGTTTTGTGAAGAAGTGCTCCTGCAGAATTGAAGAGACAAAATGTGCCAGCAGTTCAAGCGGGCTGGCCTGTGACTGCACCGGGGTGGCGAAGGAGTCGCCCAGGCCGGCGGCGGTTGGCCCCAACAGGACCACTTTGCCTTTGTATTTGTCGAGTTTTATGGCGCCAGTCGCGACATCGAAGAAAGAATCAGGTTTGAATGCGGAGCCGCCGTCCTCGTCGCCGTAGAAGAAGCTGAGCATGCGCATGCGGTGGTCGGTCCCGATGTTCAGGTTACCGAGTGACACGCCTTCACCCAGGCGTACGCGGATGTCCGCGGGCGTAAGATTGAGGCTGCGCGCAGCGACCTGCAGCGCAAAGGACGGGTAGAAGACAAAGTTGCCGCTGCCTTCGTGGTACGCGACTACAAGTGGATCAGCGCGGATACCGCCGTCTGCGTCAGGAGCCTGGTAGAGCGCGCCAATGCCGACTGCCTTGTCGCCAATGCCAGGGATCGGCTCGACCACCCGAATCGTGACTTCCGGCTCAGCGGGCACGTCGGGTTGCTGCTCGACGCTCACCACCTTGTTGGCCTGCATGTACTCGGACAGGTCCGCGTCAGGGTTGCCAACTGGGTCACCTGGGATGAAAAACGCGGGCAGCACGACGTTGCCGGAATCTTCCAGCACCAGGCCGAGCGTGCGGTCGGTGTCCAACTCGGCCGCCGCGGCATCCAGCGCATCCAGCAGCGTGCCAAAATCCTGCGCGAGAGGCCCGTTCAGCGCCGATTCGGCAAAATATGCCTTCAGACCCTGTACATCTTCATCCGTGGACTGTGTTGCGTTCAGAATTTCGCCGATGGCGACACTGTCGGCTATGGCCGTGCCCAGATTCGATTGCTCAACAAACGCGCTGATATCCGTGAGCGCCTGTTTGCCGGCGCCACTATCGGGCTCGATATAGAAAACGGGATTGCCGACCACCTTAGCCCCGGCCGCTTTCAGCTGGGCGATCATCTCGGCCTGGATTGAGCGCGGCCATGGCCAGCGTCCAATGTTCTCGATGCTCTTGTCGTCGATCGCAATCACCGCGACCCGATCACTCGGCTCGCGTGCGGACATACGCACGCCAGTGTCGTATACGTACAGCTCAAGCCCACGCATGACCTCGGTGCGAGCCGAAGCCAACACCACAACAACCACCGCAAGGGCTGTAAACCAGTCCTTTGTCCAGAAGCCGCTCTTCACGCTTCCTACCTCTCCTAACAGACTAACTATAGGTTATATAGTTCTGAATATCCAACAAAAATCAGCTGGCAATCAGTCTCTAATCGGGGCCGCCAGGACTCGCCACGGCGGCCCCAGGCTAGTACTCTACACGTCATGCTGACGCCATTCACAAAGATGCACGGTTTGGGCAACGATTTTGTTGTCGTAGACAACAGATCGGGACATTTGCCGTTGTCGCCGGAGACGGCAAGACGCCTCGCCGATCGACGTGAGGGTGTGGGATTTGACCAGATGCTGGTGATCGAGACGCCGACGATGGCGCAAGCCGACGTGGCTTTCCGTATCTTCAACGCGGATGGTGGGGAGGTTGAGCACTGCGGGAATGGTGCCCGCTGTGTCGCGGCGTACGTGCGTGCGCACGAATTCACAGACGTCAATCCTCTGACCATGCAGCTGCCAACCCGACACGTTACTGCCCGAACACTTCCTGACGGGGATGTCTCCATCGATATGGGACATCCCGCATTCGCGCCAGCGGAGATTCCGTTCGACGCGTCCCAACAGCACGCAGTGTACACGCTGGATCTACCGGCGGGTGCAGTCGAATTGGGCGCAGTCTCGATGGGTAACCCGCACGCGGTGACCCTGCATGAGGAAATCGATTCGCTGGGTCTCGAGGCGTTTGCCGTGCCTGTGCAGGCGCATGCGCGTTTCCCGGCCGGCGTGAACGTCGGAGCGATGCGGATCATCGACCGACATAATCTGCAATTACGCGTCTACGAACGCGGCGTGGGCGAGACCCAGGCCTGTGGGACGGGCGCCTGCGCGGCCATGGCGGTTGCGCGCACCTGGGGGCTGGTGGACGCCGACGTCAACGTGCGCCTGCGGGGGGGAACCCTTCGGATCAGTTGGCGCGGGGTCGGCCATCCACTATGGATGACGGGACCAGCTGCGTTTGTATTTACAGGGGAGGTGGAGTTTTGAGCGGCGACGACAACTCAACAGTTGAGGAACCGACGCAGACCTGCGTGGGAGATGACGAACCTGGCGCTGGTGATGCGCCCGACTTCGCCCTGGACGATGCGGCGGTCATTCAGTTCCTTGAAGCCAAGCCAGAGTTTTTTGCGCGTCATCCAGAGCTCACTACTGCGCTGACTGTACCGCATGCGATGGATGGCGCCTCGTCGCTGCTCGAATACCAGGCGAAGCTGCTGCAGCAGAAGAACCGCGAGTTGCAGGACAAGCTGCAATCGCTGGTGACGAATGCACGCGACAACGAGTCGGTCAGTAGGCGTTTACATGCGCTGTCCGTGGCGTTGCTCCAGCAGGATACTGCGACGGATACATTTGCCGAAATCTATCAATCGCTGGCCGAGAGTTTCAGGGCAGACTGTTCCGCGATTCGCGTCTTTACGACCCCGGCCAGTCCGGATACGCAGGGCTGCGGGGAGTTTGTTGGTGCTGAGGCTGCAGCCAGCGGTCCCATGTTGGCGTGTCTGCGCACCAAGCGCCCCGTCTGCGGCGCATTGGACGATGAGTCGTCCATCATGCTGTTCGGCGACCGTGGCAAGCGTGTGCGCTCCGCGGCGCTGGTCCCGTTAGACGCAGAACGCCTGCGGGGTGTCTTGGCCATTGGCAGCTTTGAGCCAGAGCGCTTCAGCCTGCATGCGGGAACGCTGTTTCTCGAGCAACTTGGCCAGCTGGTGAGCCACGCGGTCGCGCGGTACGCGGATTAGCGCCGATGCTGGATGCGTATCTGCGTCATCTGGAATCAGAGCGGCGTGTATCGCACCATACGGTTGCGGCCTACAGACGCGACCTCACCGGTTTCCTGCATTATCTGGGAAACCAAGCGCGTGACTGGCGCGATGTTGACGCATCTGACGTACGCCAGTTTGTCATGCTGAAACATCGTCAGGGTCTTGGCAGCCGCAGCCTCGCGCGCATGCTGTCCGCGATACGTGGCTGGTATGAATTTGGGCTACGCGAACAGCTTGTAATCTCCAACCCGGCACGCGGCGTTCAGGCACCCCGAGGTTCCAGGAAGTTGCCGCGTGCGCTGGATGTGGACGCAGCCGCCGAGTTTGTGTCGCATCACAATCAGGAAACGTCGCCTGAACTGGACTGCAGGGATCGCGCCATTGCGGAGGTGATGTACTCCTCCGGGTTGCGTCTCTCGGAACTGGTCGGTATGGACCTCAACGACCTGGACTTGGAGTCCGGTATGGTGCGCGTGCTGGGCAAAGGCAAGAAAGAACGTGACCTGCCGCTCGGTCGCCCCGCCTGCGAAGCACTTGCGGCGTGGTTGAAGTTACGCGGACAGTTTGCCAACGAGGCCGAGACCGCCGTGTTCGTGAGCGCGCGCGGCAAGCGGCTCGCGCGACGCACCGTGCAGCAAAGGCTGGCCGCCCGGGCGCGCAGCGCCGGGCACGGCACCCACGTGCATCCGCATATGCTGCGGCATTCATTTGCCAGCCACCTGCTCGAGTCCAGCGGTGACCTGCGGGCCGTGCAGGAACTGCTGGGGCATTCTGATATCAGTACTACGCAGGTCTACACCCACCTCGATTTCCAGCACCTGGCAAACGTTTACGACAACGCGCATCCGCGCGCACGCAAACGCGGCGACCGCTAACCCCTTCCACTTGCTATGCGCACCGCGCGACCATACATCTAATCACTGATAGAAGTCGTTGGTTGCGCCCCCCGGTCGCGGGTGGTGTACCTCCAGTTATTGACCAGTCGTTGAGTATCGGATTCAGCAGTGCAGCAGTTTGATGGCACAACAATCTTGTGCGTTCGCCGCGGTGGTACCGTCGTTATCGGCGGGGACGGGCAGGTATCGTTCGGGAATACCGTCCTGAAGGGCAATGCGCGCAAGGTGCGGCGCCTGTATGGCGACAAGGTATTGGCCGGCTTTGCCGGCGGTACCGCAGACGCGTTTACGTTGTTTGAGCGGTTTGAGGCGAAACTCGAGAAACATTCAGGCAACCTGCTGCGTAGTGCCGTGGAGTTGGCTAAAGACTGGCGGACTGACCGTATGTTGCGACGTCTGGAAGCGATGTTGCTGGTTGCGGACAAGACCCATTCGCTGCTGATTTCTGGCACGGGCGACGTTGTGGAGCCAGAGCGCGAAGTGATTGCGATCGGGTCCGGCGGAAGTTTTGCCCACGCGGCCGCGCTGGCCCTGGTGGATGCAACAGACCTGGGCGCCCGTGAGGTAGTTGAGCGCTCGCTCAACATTGCGGCTGACATCTGCGTCTACACCAATCAACAACTCACGATCGAAGAGTTGGCGGAAAGCTGACTGACGCATCTGCCTGCGCCAGCGCATGGGCAGGGCAGACTTCCATCCTTTCGAAAAGCGACCATTACGATGTCTCAGATGACCCCGCGCGAAATCGTGCACGAACTCGACAAACACATCATTGGCCAGGGCGAAGCCAAACGCGCGGTGGCCATCGCGCTCAGGAACCGCTGGCGGCGGGCGCAGGTCGAGGAGACGCTGCGGCCCGAGATCACGCCGAAGAATATCCTGATGATCGGCCCGACCGGGGTTGGTAAGACGGAGATTGCCAGGCGGCTGGCGCGGCTCGCCGACGCACCGTTCATCAAGGTCGAGGCGACAAAGTTTACCGAAGTTGGCTACGTTGGCCGGGACGTCGAATCCATCATCCGCGATTTGATGGAGATCGCCATCAACATGGGACGGGACCGCGAAATGGCCAAGGTGCGTCTGGCGGCTGAAGACCGTGCGGAAGAACGCATCCTGGACGCACTGTTGCCGCCGTCGCGTCAGGCGAGTCAGGGCGGTTGGAGCGATGGTAATGAGGACAGCTCCACCCGGCAGAGATTTCGCAAGATGTTCCGCGAAGGCAAGCTGGACGAGCGCGAAATCGAGATTGAAGTTGCGACCCCCTCTGTTGGCATTGAAATCATGACGCCGCCCGGAATGGAGGAGATGACCAGCCAACTGCAGGGGATGTTCCAGAACCTTAGCGGCAATCGCACGCAGTCGCGGAAGCTGAGCGTCGGTAACGCCTTCAAGATGTTGGCGGAAGAAGAAGCGGCTGACCTCATCAACGAAGATGAACTGCGCGCTGGGGCCCTGGATGACGTTGAACAGAATGCCATCGTGTTCATTGATGAACTGGACAAGGTGGCGAAACGCTCGGAGGTCAGCGGCACGGACATCTCGCGCGAAGGGGTGCAACGCGACCTGCTACCGCTGGTGGAAGGCTGCACGGTATCCACCAAATACGGCATGGTGCGGACCGATCACATTTTGTTTATCGCCTCTGGTGCGTTTCACCTGGCAAAACCGTCTGATCTGGTGCCGGAACTGCAAGGCCGTCTGCCCATTCGTGTTGAATTGTCTGCGCTATCAGAGGCTGATTTCGAACGCATTCTGATAGAACCGGACGCCAGCCTGACGGAGCAGTACACTGCATTGATGGCAACCGAGGGGGTCAAACTGGAGTTTGCGTCGGATGGCATCAAGCGTCTCGCCGAGGTAGCTTGCGCCGTCAACGAATCTGCGGAGAACATTGGCGCTCGTCGACTGCACACCGTAATGGAGCGTCTGCTGGAGCCACTCAGCTTTGAGGCGCCAGACTACGGCGACGCACCCGTGGTCATTGACGCGTCTTATGTTGACGAGCAGCTGGCGGAACTTGCCGGCGACGAAGACCTCTCGCGGTACATCTTGTAACAGGCCAGCACGCCTGCGCGCAGGACCTGCTTTTGCGAGGGACCAGAGCGTCCCGTACGTGCTTGCTGAGCCCCCTGATGTCCAGCTACGCTTTTCGCTCAGACCGAAGGGGCCGCCATGTAGCGGTCCGTGGAGAATATTGACGTGAATGCATCCGCTACCCCGACGGCGATTCGCTACCATCAGAAGTCCCGCATCCTGGAAGTTGAGTTCGGCGAGCAAACCTTTGAATTGGGTGCGGAGTACCTGCGGGTGTATTCTCCGTCGGCAGAGGTGCGCGGGCACGGTCCGGGGCAGGAAGTGCTGCAGGTTGGGAAAGAAGACGTCAGCATTACCGCGATTGAGCCCGTTGGGCACTACGCCGTAAAGCTCCTGTTCTCGGACGGTCACGACAGCGGGCTGTATACGTTCGAGGAGTTGTATCGACTAGGCGCGGAGCGCGAGCGCTTGTGGCAGGACTATCTGGCCCGGCTGGAGCGCGCCGGACACAAACGCAAGCCGCAGCTGAACGTCGTCTCGGTGCAATCCTCTTGAGCAGTCAGACACGATGAGCGACGACTACACCCACTTCGGCTACAGCCAGGTACCTGAGTCAGAAAAGCAGGCACGCGTCAAAGAGGTGTTTGACTCGGTCGCTTCTCGTTACGACGTTATGAACGACCTGATGTCTTTGGGCATCCATCGCATCTGGAAACGATTGACTGTGCTGATGGCGAGCGTGCGCCCCGGCGCCCATGTACTGGATCTAGCTGGTGGCACTGGTGACCTTTCACGCCTTCTGAGCGAGCAGGTCGGTGATCACGGCCACATTACCTGCACGGATATCAATGCCGCCATGCTGGATGAAGGTCGCAGCCGTCTGCTCGACAAAGGTATTGTCGGCAATATTGCTTACTCACAATGTAATGCCGAAGCGCTGCCGTTTGCGGACAACAGCTACGACGCGGTCACGATCGGGTTTGGCCTGCGCAACGTGACTCGCAAGCAGACGGCACTGGAAGAGATGTTGCGCGTCCTGAGGCCGGGCGGCCAGCTGTTGGTGCTGGAATTCTCTCGTGTCAGCAACGAGCTCCTGCGCAAAATCTACGACCAGTATTCCTTTTCATTGCTGCCGCAATTGGGTGCTCGTATCGCCGGCGACGCCGACAGCTA
>MDTA01120837.1_pt1 | contig 18953 bp, 17 predicted proteins | sample 811151 | NCBI WGS metagenome assembly MDTA01 (sample SAMN05326648, study PRJNA326480) | marine metagenome | isolation source: seawater | place: Indian Ocean: South | collected 2010
CGTTTGTCACATCTTCAAATACAGTAGCTGCAGCTGCAGCTACAGGGTCTGGTTGCGGCCCTAGTTCAATAAATTATGTTTTAGGCATAACAAAAGCTTATACAACAAGGGTAGGGGAAGGACCTTTTCCAACTGAGTTAAATGATAATATTGGAGACCTTCTTGGTACAAGAGGAAAAGAATTTGGTACAGTCACAAGCAGAAAAAGAAGATGCGGGTGGTTCGATGGTGTCTTGGTAAGACAAACAATAAAAATTTCAGGAATTAACGGTATAGCCTTAACAAAACTAGATGTTCTTGATGAATTGGAAGAGATAAAAATGTGCATAGGTTATGAGCTAAATGGAAAAAAAATAGACTATTTGCCTGCAGCTCTTGAAGACCAGTTAAAAGTAAAACCTATTTATAAAAGTTTTAAAGGCTGGCTTTCTTCAACTAAAGGGATAAAAAAATTTGATAAATTACCTAATAAAGCTCAAGAATATATTAAAGGTCTTGAGAAATTTGTTGAAACAAAAGTAGCAAGCATATCTACAAGTCCTGAAAGAGAAGATACTATTCTAATTGAAAGTCCTTTTTAGCTATTATTTTGCTGCAAGTAAATTTTTTGACTTACTCGCATTAATCATTGATTTTTGAAGTTTTTCAAAAGCTTTGGTTTCAATCTGTCTAACTCTCTCCCTGCTTATTTTGAATTTTGAGCTTAACTCTTCTAATGTTTTTGGATTTTCATTAAGTCTTCTAGCCTTAATTATACTTTTTTCTCTGTCGTCAAGTATACCCATTGCATTAGTTAATAATTCTTTTCTATCTTCAAATTCTTGCTTTTGTGACAAGATTAATTCTTGGTCTAAGCTATCATCAACCAACCAATCTTGCCATTCATCGTTTTCCCCCTCTTTGATAGGACTATTAAGAGATTTTTCTTGACCCATCATACGTCTGTTCATATTTACAACCTCTTGCGAGTCTACATCCAATCTTTTAGATATTTCTTTAACTTGATTATCTTTTAAATCACCCTCTTGTTCTGGTGCAATTTGATTTTTAATTTTTTTTAAATTAAAAAAAAGTTTTTTTTGAGCAGCAGTTGTTCCCATTTTAACTAAACTCCAAGATCTCAGCACATATTCTTGAATAGCAGCTTTTATCCACCACATTGCATAAGTCGCTAATCTAAACCCTTTATCTGGATCAAATTTTTTAACTGCTTGCATTAAACCGATATTTCCTTCAGAAATTAATTCGTTTACGGGTAATCCGTAACCTCTATAACCCATTGCAATTTTTGCAACTAATCTTAAATGACTTGTAACTAATTTATGTGCAGCCTTTAAGTTTCCTCGCTCCTTCCAATTTTTTGCAAGCATGTACTCTTCCTCTGCATCAAGCATAGGAAACTTTTTAATTTGTGAAAGGTACAATGATAAACTTCCCGAGGTCGGCGAAGGTAAATTCGTTAAGTTTCTATTTTTTGACATAAAACATTTTTTATATACACTAACAAAATGTCCAATTCTATACTTTGTTGAGGAAATTAACTAATTTTTTCATTTTACTTGGTAATTCTGCATTAAACTCTAAATTTTTAAAACTTTTTGGATGAACGAATCCTAAGAAAGATGCATGCAAAGCTTGGCCCTCTAAAGACTTTAAAATATTATCAAATTCATGATTTAATTTTCTGAATTTTAGATTTTTTTTTCTATACTTTTTATCTCCTAATAAGCTTGTGCCCTTATAAATCATGTGCACTCTAATTTGATGAGTTCTACCAGTTTCTAATTCGAATTCTATTAAACTTAATTTCGGAATATCTTTCTTATCATAAACTTTAATTGTTGAGTAATTGGTAATAGCTTTTTTACCTTTATAATCATCTGCAACCATCAATTGTCTATTTTTTTTACTTCTTGTGATAAATGTTTTAATTGTTCCCTTTAGAGGTCTTAATACACCCCAAATTAAAGCTATATATTTTCTTTTTATAGAATGATTGCTAAACTGATCTCCTAAAAAGTTATGCGCGATATTATTTTTTGCTACAACTAATAGGCCGCTTGTTTCCTTATCGATTCTATGAACTATGCCAGGTCTTACTTCTCCGCCAATATTAGATAGCCTTTTTTTATGACTTCTTATAAGTATATTTACTAAAGTATCATTTTTGTTCCCAGCACCAGGATGAACTACCATGCCTTGCGGTTTATTTACAATAATCACATCTTCATCTTCATAAACTATTTTAACCTTTTTTTTAGACGGAATAATATTTGTTGGACTGTTTTGAATTAAATCAGTCACAATTTTATCACCTAATTTAATTTTTTTTGACTGGCTTCTCACTACAAGATTATTTATTTTTACTTTATTTGAGTTAATTATTTTTTTTATATTAGATCTAGTGATATTGGTGAGTTTTTCTGACAAAAAGACATCTAATCTTTTTCCAACATCATGCGAAGATGATAAAATATTAATTGTTTTATTTTTCATTTGTTTTAAATTACTATTGTTGCGTTCGTAGCTCAACTGGATAGAGCGTCTGACTTCGGATCAGAAGGTTGAGGGTTCAAATCCTTCCGGGCGCACCACTTTAGGCGATCCATGCCTTCAATAAATCTTGATTGTTTATAATATACTCAGGAAATGAATCATCTATATCCACTCTTTTAATTTTATAACCCCTCTCAAATACATCACTTCCCATCTGAATCTTTCTAGCAATGTTTTTCTCGTCTACAAGGTGTTCTTTGTTAAACTCTCCATGTGCAAAAGATTTAATTTTTTTGGAAATATTTTCGGGACTTTGAAGGTATGCAAAATGCCAACCACCATTTTCAATAATTTGAATATTTCGAAATTTATCAATACGCCAAAATGGGTACTTCTTAAATTTTAAATCTCTTAACCATTGGGGGGATTTTAAGTTTTTTTTTAAACATATTCTTGAACCATGCCAATTATTTTCATCTAAATTCAAAAAATTAATCTTATACATAAACATTTTTTGGGAGAAAACAGCATATTTATTTTTATCAAATAAATTAAGTTTTTTTAAATCTGGAATTTCATCAACATCAGATAAAATAATTAAATCATCATCTTTAGCAGTATTCAGTACTTTCATCAGAGAATTTCTTTGATGCTGTTCAACTAAAGACTCACCGCCTTCATGAGGTTTTTTTATTATATCCGGGGTGTCATCGACAACAATATACTTAATTTTATTTTTAAATTTTTTATACTTTTCAATTTTAAAATGTAAATCTTTTTTTTGTCCCTGGTGATTTACGGTTGACTCAACTATTACAAAATAGTCGACATGTTTATTTAAAATATTAAACCTTAAATTGGCGATATGCTCTTCATTAAAATACTGGAAGCAATCATATATCGCCATAAATTTATTTTTTCGTGAAAGTCGTTAATCCAATTTTCTTCCCCTCAATTTTTGAGGAAGAGCAGTGTAAATTAGTTCTATCAAAAATTAGCATTGATCCAAGCTCCCATTCATAAACAAGTTCAATTTCTAAACCTACAAGATTTTCAATTTTTTCATGGGTAAGATAATTTTTATGATCATCTAAACTAAATTTTTTATTACCAAATAGCCCAATATGTTCATTTGATCTTTTATTTTGACCATAATTCAGTTTTTTTGTATTGAGCTCTTTTTCATCAATTGTAAAATTTGTTGATTGACCATAAAATCTATTTTTAAAAATTACAGTGCTTCCAACAGGTGTAAGAGGTATTAAGGTTTGTTTATAAATTAAATCTTCAAAATTAAAACCGCCATCTATATGAAGACCTATTGGATTATAACTTTCTTGAAATAAACCAAATATAATATTGTCATCTTCAGTTTTTAAATTATCATATTTAAAATCACCAATTTCATTTTTTACTCTTTCATAAAATATTCTTTCAAGATCCTTGCCGTAATCTATTAGCCATCTTTTTTTAATCACATTCTGTTTTTTATTGTGTACTGTTGTAGGTAGTTCTTTATAAAGATTTAAAAATTTGTCTATTTCATTTTTGCTAAATAAATTTTTTATTACCTTAGGTGGGCCTTCATTCTTTTTTATCTGATCAAGCTTCTTATGCACGATTATTCCCCAACGTTTATTAATGTTCCCCTAATTTTTGCTCCATAATATGAGACATAAAAGATTATAATCCCAAAGACGAAGTAAATAAAAGAAATGGTTATTGCTATTAGAATACTACTATAGCTTATAATATCACTAATTAAAATATTTCTCATTTCTTCAAAAATGTGCACTAGTGGTAGCATTTTTGCTATTATTTGAAGCCACTCAGGTAAAATCTCTATTGGATAATATATACACCCTAATGGTGCTAAAAAAAACAAACTTGCCCAAGCAATGTTTTCAAATGATGGTCCATATCTAATTAATCCTGAGGTTACCAACAAACCTAAAGTGATACCAAAAATATACAAGCTAATTAAAAGTAAAATTAATGGAACACCTATTTTAAAGATTGAAACCCCGAATAAAGGAATAGCCAATAAAGCTGCAGGAACCATTCCAATTAAAGTTCTAACTATAGCAGTTAAAGTTAAAGCAGCTATTATTTCTTTAATTTTAATAGGAGAAATAAATAAATTTGTAAAATTTCTACTCCAAATTTCCTCCAAAAACATCATATTATAACTAATGCTTGATCTGAACAGAAAATCATAAAGAATAGCAGCTGATAATATCACACCAACAGTGTTATTATAATATGATGAACTCATTGTAAAAAATTTTGATATGAAACCCCAAAGAAAAATCTGAATACTTGGCCAATAAATTAAATCAAGAATTCTTGGAAAAGAACTTCTGATCAAATAAAAATGCCTTAAACTTAAACCGTAAACCTTATTCCAATTCATTTTTTTCTCGCTATTTGTAAAAATGTATCTTCTAAATTATCTCTACCATGTTTTTTAATTAGAGATTCACATGTTCCTCTATCAACTATGTTTCCACCCTTCATCATGATTACTTGGTCACACAACCTTTCGACTTCTTTCATATTGTGTGAAGCTAATAAAATTGAAACTGAATTTTTGTTTTTATATTTTTCAATATATTCTCTTACAAAATCTCCAATATCCGGATCTAAACTAGCTGTTGGTTCATCTAAAAATAAAATTCGTGGTTGATTAATTAATGATTTTGCAAGCGATACCCTATTTTTTTGTCCAGATGATAGTTCACCGGTTTTTTTGTTTATGAACGACCCAAGATTTAAATCATCTGATATCTCATTAATTCTGTTTTTTAAATCTTTTACTCCATACAATCTTCCATAAATCTCAAGATTCTCTTTGACTGTTAATTTCTTAGGTAACTCAACATATGGGGAAGCGAAATTTACTTTACTCAAAACTTTTTCTCTATTCAGATTGTTTAAGTCTTCACCATCCACATAGATTTGACCTTTTGTGGGTTTTATTAAGCCTAATAACATACCTATTGTCGTTGTTTTTCCACAACCGTTTGGTCCCAATAAACCTAAGGTTTTACCTGCACTAATTTTAAAATTGATTTTATTAACTGCAGTAAAATCGTTGAATTTTTTTTCTAAATTTTTAACTTCTAATTCCATTAATTTGCAGCCCTGCTAAGTCTATCGTTTATTGCATGCCCAATACCCTTTTTTGGTATTCGAACCACATAAATTTTCTTAAAACCTCTTTTTTTAATTTTTCTAAATGTTTTAAATAAATTTCTAGCAGCTTCATTTAAATTAGATTTTTTACTTAAGTTAAAAGTGTTTCTTGTCACAGGATACCTTTTTCCAAATGTTATAAAAGCATATTTTTGTGGGCATTTATGTTTATTAAGTAATACAGGTATATTAGGTGAATAATGTTTTTTTAAATATCCAGGCGATAAAATCTTTTTGTTTTTTAGGGAAAAATTAATTTTTTTATTAAATATTTTTTTTAGGTGCGCTGGTGTTATTTTGCCTGGTCGTAAAATAGATATTTTACCAACCAAATTAACTACTGTTGACTCTACGCCAATTTTTGAAAAACCACCATCGACGACTTTTATTTTTTTTTTGAATTCATCATAAACATCCCTTGGGCTTACAGGACTTATACTTTTTGATTTATTTGCACTTGGCATGGCTAGCGGGAAATTTATCTTTTTTAGAACTTTTCTTATAATTTGATTCTTTGGAAACCTTATGCCTACAGTCTTTAAATTTGCACAAGCCATTTTATTGATTCTAGAATTTTCTCGTTTTTTTACAATATATGTTATTGGGCCTGGGCTTAATTTATTATAAATCTTATAAAAATTCCTATCTAAGACTACATCATTTTTAGCATCGTTTTTATCATAGTAATGAATAATTAGAGGGTTGTTTTTAATTCTTTTTTTTATGTTAAAAATTTTTTTTATAGCTTTGACAGAATAAGCATTACCAGCTAGCCCATAAACTGTTTCTGTGGGCAAACCAATTATACCTTTATTTTTGAGGATTTTAATTATCTTCAACAAGTTTTTAGAATTAAATTTAATTATATTTGAATAGATATTCCGCATAATATAAATATTATAAGATTTATGACCAGTAAAAATATTCCAGGTGACATAAAAAGTAAATCATTAAAAGAGACAAAAGAGGAAATTAATAGAATTTTAGAAAAATTTGAAAAGAATAACTTAAATTTGGAAGAACAAAGCATGGAATATGAAAGACTTCTTAAATTAAACAGACATATTGATGAATTGTTCAAATCCAAATTTAAAGAAATTAATTCTTTAGGAAAAAATGTTAAAAAATAAGTTACAATCTAACGCAATAAAAATAGATAAATTTATAAAAAATTATATAAAACGTCAAAAAAGAACTTTGCTAGTTACTCCAATGAACTATGGGGTTTTATCTGGAGGAAAGAAAATAAGATCTAGCATAATTTTATCTACTGGCAAAATGCTTGGCCTTCAACCGAAAAAGTTAATTAATATTTGTGGAGCTGTTGAATGTATACATTCCTATTCTCTTATACACGACGATTTGCCTTGTATGGACAATGATAAATTGAGAAGAGGTAAGCCCACAACCCACATAAAATTTGGCGAGGCAACCGCAGTGTTAGCAGGAAATTCTTTGTTAACTTTAGCTTTTGAGATGATTTCAGACAAAAATTTTAAGATTAGCAATAAAAATAAACTTTTAATTATAAAAAAACTAGCAGAGTGTTCAGGTCATACTGGAATAGCAGGTGGGCAAGAATTAGATTTAAAATTTGAAAAAAAGAAATTGAAGCTTAAAAAAATAATAAATATGCAAAGAAAAAAAACAGGAAAATTATTCAGTTTCTGTTGTTATTCGGCGGCTCAAATAGCAGGCAAAAAAATATCTGAGGTGAATCGAATAAGTAAAATAGGAGAAGAAATAGGATTGCTTTTTCAATTAACAGATGATTTTCTTGATATTAAGGGATCTTCCAGATTAACTGGTAAATCTGTCAAAAAAGATAAAAAAAAAGGAAAATCAACAATGGTAAACTTAATGGGATTTGACTTTGCTCAAAAATATGCAATTAATTTGAAAACAAACATATTGAGAAATTTAAAAAAACATGGAAAAAAAGCGAATGATCTTAAAAATTTAATAAATTTTATTTTAGAAAGAAAATATTAATGTCAAAATTATTAGATAAAATTAATTTTCCATCCGATTTAAGGAAATTTGATAAAAAGGAATTGAGACAAATCTCTGATGAATTGAGAACTGAGTTGATCGATGTTGTATCAGAGACGGGTGGACATCTGGGAGCGGGACTTGGTGTTGTAGAATTAACAGTAGCATTACATTATGTATTTAATACGCCTAAAGATAAGTTAGTTTGGGACGTTAGTCATCAATGCTACCCTCACAAAATTTTAACTGGCAGAAAAAAAGAAATAAGAACTTTAAGAAAAGGCAATGGTTTGTCGGGTTTTACAAAAAGAGATGAAAGTGAATATGATCCTTTTGGAGCTGCCCATAGCTCAACCTCTATTTCTTCTACACTAGGAATTTCGGTCGCAAAAAAATTATCAAATGATAAAAATAATGTTATTGCCGTTATTGGTGACGGAGCTATGAGCGCCGGTATGGCTTATGAAGCAATGAATAACGCGGGTGCTTTAAAATCAAAATTAATAGTAATTTTAAATGATAACGAAATGTCAATAGCAAAACCAGTTGGTGCCATGAGCAAATATCTTGCTAAATTATTGTCAGGAAAACTGTACTTTAGTTTAAGAGAAACAATAAAATTAATTACCTCAGCATTTTCTAAGAGATTTAGTCAAAAAGCTGGTAAGGCTGAAGATATTTTAAGAGGTATTGTAACTGGCGGAACTTTATTTAGTGAATTAGGATTTTATTACATAGGACCTATTGATGGTCATGATGTTGATTATCTTGTAAAAATTTTTGAAAATGTCAAAAACTCTAATCATAGCGGCCCAATTCTAATACACGCAATAACTCAGAAAGGTAAGGGCTATAAACCAGCTGAAGCTTCTGGAGATAAATATCATGGTGTTTCAAAATTTAATGTAACAACTGGAGAACAAAGCAAATCAAAATCTAATATCCCATCGTATACAAAGGTATTTGCTGAGACTTTAATCAAACATGCTGAAAAAGACACTAAAATAATAGGCATTACAGGAGCAATGCCATCAGGTACTGGCCTAAACATTTTTGAAAAGAAATTCCCAGACAGAATGTTCGATGTGGGAATAGCTGAACAACATGCTGTAACTTTTGCAGCAGGCTTAGCTACCGAAGGCTATAAACCTTATGCAGCCATCTACTCTACATTTTTGCAAAGAGCTTATGATCAAGTTGTACATGATGTAGCCTTGCAATCCCTTCCGGTACGTTTTGCTATTGATAGAGCGGGATTAGTTGGTGCTGATGGCCCGACACACGCAGGATCTTTTGATATCACATATTTATCAACTCTACCAAACTTTGTAGTTATGGCAGCTAGCGATGAGTCCGAACTTGTAAAAATGATCAATACCTCAGTAAATATCAACGATAGACCATGTGCTTTCAGATATCCTAGAGGAAGTGGTACAGGTATTGAGCTTCCAAGTATAAATGAAGTGTTAGCGATTGGAAAAGGAAAAGTAATTTGTGAAGGGAAACAGGCAGCGATATTAAACTTTGGAGCTAGATTAGAGGAATGTAAAAAGGCAAAAAATGATTTAAATAAAAAAGGTATTCAAGTAACGATCATCGATGCAAGATTTGCTAAGCCTTTAGATGAAAAACTAATTCTTGAGGTAGCCTCTAACCATGAAGTTGTCCTTACCATCGAAGAAGGTTCTATTGGAGGTTTTGGATCTCACGTGTCCAAGTTACTTTCTGATAGAGGTTTATTTGATAAGGGAATAAAATTTAGATCGATGTTTTTACCAGATACTTTCGTTGACCAAGATACCCCAGATAAAATGTATGAAAAAGCTGGACTAAACAGCAAATCAATAAGTGAAAAAATTGAAGAAGCTCTTAAATCAAATATTATCTTTGCAAAAAACAAAACCAATTTTAAAAATTAACCACACTGAGCTTTATTCATTAAAAAGTGATCTAATAGCACACATGCTAGCATTGCTTCACCAATTGGCACTGCTCTTATTCCAACGCAAGGGTCGTGTCTACCTTTAACTGAAATTTTCGTATTTTTTCCTCTTTTATCGATAGTATCTCTGCTATTCAAAATTGAAGAAGTTGGTTTAACTGCAAAAGATGCAACTATTTCTTGACCTGAGGAAATACCACCCAAAATTCCCCCTGCTTTATTAGATTTAAATTTAATCTTGCCATAACCACTTCTAATCTCATCTGAATTTTCTTCCCCACTTAAGTATGCAGCATTCATACCTGCGCCGATATTTACACCCTTCACCGCATTTATGCTCATAAGAGCTGATGCAAGATCAGCATCTAACTTAGAATAAATAGGAGCACCTAAACCTACAGGCACCCCTCTTGCTCTCAATTCTATTATAGCACCACATGAGGAACCAGATTTTCTTACTTCCAATAAATAATCTTCCCACAATTTTACTGAACTTTTATCAGGGCAAAAAAAAGCATTTTTATTTATTTCTTTATCACTCCATTTTGAGAGATCACAATTTAAAATACCTAACTGAGTAACTGCTCCAATAATATTAAATTTTTTTCCAATTAACCTTTTAAGCACAATTTTTGCTATAGCTCCCGCAGCTACTCTACTTGCAGTCTCTCTTGCAGATTGTCTTCCTCCACCCCTATAATCTCTAATTCCATATTTTTTAAAATAAGTAAAATCAGCATGACCAGGTCTAAATTTATTCATAATTGACTCGTAATCCCTTGATCTCTTGTCCTCATTGTAAATAATAATTGATATGGGAGTTCCAGTGGTCTTACCTTGAAAAACCCCAGATAGAATAGAAATTTTATCAGACTCTTTTCTTTGTGTTGTAAATTTTGATTGCCCAGGTCTCCTTTTGTCCATATCTTTTTGTATTTCTTTCTCTGAAATCGGTATATTTGGGGGACAACCATCTATTACACAGCCAATTGCAGGCCCATGGGATTCGCCCCAAGTAGTAAATCTAAAAAATTTTCCAAAAGTATTAAAAGACATAACTATTTAATGTATAAATTATTTTAAATAAATTATGAATCAAAAAAATGGCAAAAACTCTTTGGGATTGGATAAATGCTTCGAAGATGCTGATAATCCAATAGAATTGTTCAAAAAGTGGTTTTCTAAAGCTGAGGAAACTGAAATTAATGACCCTAATGCAGTAGCTGTTGCAACATCTGACAAAGCTAATCAACCTAATGTTAGGATGGTTCTTTTAAAGGGACTGAGTGATAAGGGATTTGTATTTTATACGAATTTTAACAGCAAGAAAGGTAACGAATTAAAAATTAACAAAAAAGCCTCTATGTGTTTTCATTGGAAAAGTTTGAGAAGACAAATTAGAGTCATAGGCGAGGTGGAAAAGGTGACTGATAAAGAAGCTGATGATTATTATAATTCAAGGCCTTATAAAAATAAAATCGGTGCTTGGGCTTCTTCTCAATCTGAAAAATTAAATAAAAGAGATGATTTTTTGAAAAAGATAAACGATTATGAAAAAAAATATCCTACAGAAAATATACCTAGGCCACCACATTGGTCTGGTTGGAGATTAGTACCAACACAAATTGAATTCTGGTTAGATGGTGAAGGAAGAATTCATGAAAGATTAAATTATGTTAAAGAAAATACGAAATGGAGAAAAGAACTCTTATACCCCTAATAAGATCTGTTCAAACTAAAGTTTGAAAGACTTTGTAATATATCTTTCTCTTTGCTTTTTGGGAAATTAGCTAAAGCGTCCCTTGACACGTTTACAAAATATTTTGCTCTCTCCAGACTTTTTTCTACAGCTTTGTACTTATTTATTAAAGCCAATACTTCACTGAAATCATCTTCATTTCTTTTATTTTTTTTAAATATTTCTTTTAAAAAATTTCTTTCTTCATCATTTGCTCTTTGAAATATTATTATTAACGGTAGAGTTGTTTTTCCTTCATAAAAATCTTTACCCACCTCTTTTCCAAACAAAATTTCTTTAGCAAAATAGTCCAATGCATCATCTGCTATTTGAAAAGCTAATCCCAAATTTTTTCCGTAGGAAGCTAATGCTTCTTTTTCTTTCTCATCTAATTTACCTAAGCACGCTCCAGTTTTTGTAGCCGCTGAAAATAGAGCTGCAGTTTTCAAATTAATTATTTTAATATAAGTTTCCTCTAACAAATCCGCTTCCCCTTTGTGTTGAAGTTGCAATACTTCACCTTGCGCAATTTTAGCAGAAGTAGATGATAGTAACTTCAAAATTTCCAAATCTCCATCGTCGACCATTATTTCAAAGCACCTACTAAGTAAATAATCACCAGTTAAAATAGATGATTGATTGCCCCAAATAGTATTTGTTGTTTTATTCCCTCTTCTTAAAGTGCTTTCGTCTATTACATCATCATGTAATAAAGTTGCTGAGTGTATTAGTTCAACACAGCTTGCTAGATTAACATCCCTCTCACCTAAATCGTAACCAGCCAATTTTGCTGATCCTAATGTCAATAATGCTCTTAGCCTTTTTCCACCAGAATTAAGATGATGATTTGTCATCTTTTGAATCAATTCGACTTTACTTTCCAATTTTTTATCAATTAAAATCTCAACTTTTCCAAGTTTATCACTGACTAAATTTCTCAAATCAAGATACGCTGAGTTTGCAGAATTTTTTAAAGGTATTACTGATCCCATTTCTGGTTTTTACACAACCTTACCGTAATATAGTATTATTATTTCTACCCTGATGCCGCACCTTCAATTCAACTATAGGTAGCGTAATAATTTATTAAAATTTTTCCTATCGCTGATATAAAAAAAATATTATTACTCATTTATGTTTTCTTTTTTAAAAAAAAAAACGATAATTCCACATGTTCGGATGACAGGTGTTATAGGTTCTGTTGGAAGATTTAAACAAGGAATTGACCTAGCTAACCAAAGAGACATTCTTAAAAAGGCGTTTAATTTTAAAAAACCAAAAACAGTTGCAATATCAATTAATTCCCCTGGAGGATCACCTGTCCAGTCACATTTAATATATAGTTATATTAGACAACTTGCTAAAAAGAATAACACTAAAGTAATAATTTTTGCTGAGGATGTGGCTGCTTCGGGAGGTTATTTTATTGCTTGTGCTGGTGATGAAATTTATGCAAATTCAAGCTCGATAGTAGGTTCAATCGGTGTAATATCGGCTTCTTTTGGTTTTAAGGAATTAATTAAAAAAATTGGTGTTGAAAGAAGAATTTATACAGCCGGAAAAAATAAAAGTACATTAGATCCATTCGTAGATGAAAAACAAGAGGATGTTGAAAGACTAAAAAAAATACAATTAGACTTACATTCTGATTTCATAAAAATAGTGAAAAAGAGCAGAGGAGATAAAATTAAAGATCCTGAAAAAAATAATATTTTTACCGGAGAATTTTGGGCTGGATCTGTTGCTCTTAAACTTGGATTAATAGACGGAATAGGTAATGCAGATCAAATATTAAAGGAAAAATTTGGTGAAAAAGTTATAATTAAAAATTTTGAGAAACAAAAGGGGTTTTTAGCAAAAAAATTGTCATCCTCATTTGATGGTCAATTAGAGTCCGTGCTTGATAATCTAGAAGAACAAAGTCTATGGCAAAGATTTGGCCTATAAATGCAGAAAAAAAAAAATAGAAATTTAAGTGGCTCATCTTTTCAAGAAATAATAATGAGCCTTCAAAAATATTGGGGAAAATATGGATGCATCTTACTACAGCCATATGATTTAGAAGTAGGAGCAGGTACTTTCCATCCAGCTACTACACTTAGATCTTTAGGACCAAAGCCATGGAAGGCTGCTTACGTTCAGCCTTCAAGAAGACCAACGGATGGACGTTATGGAGAAAATCCAAATCGTTTACAACATTATTATCAGTACCAAGTAATTATTAAACCTTCCCCAAAAAACATAAAAAATATTTATCTTAAAAGCTTATCAGCTATTGGAATTGATATAAAAAAACATGACATAAGATTTATAGAGGATGACTGGGAAAGTCCTACATTAGGTGCAGCTGGATTAGGCTGGGAAGTTTGGTGTGATGGTATGGAAATTACACAATTTACTTATTTTCAACAAATGACAGGCATAGAATGCAATCCTGTTCCAGTCGAACTTACGTATGGATTGGAGAGATTATGTATGTTTGTACAGGGAAAAAAAAATATATTCGATATTGATTGGAACAGCGAAGGTGTAAAATATAAAGATGTTTTCCAGCAGTCAGAAAGAGAATTTTCCGCATATAATTTTGAACATGCTGATACAAAAATTTTATTATCTAATTTTGAAACTACAGAGCAAGAATGTAAATCTTTATTAAGTAAAAAGTTAGCTTTACCAGCTTACGACCAGTGTTTAAAAGCAAGTCACATATTTAATCTTTTAGATGCCCGAGGAGTAATTGGTGTTGCTGAAAGAGCAAATTATATTAATAGAATAAGAGATTTAGCGAAAGGTTCGGGAAAACTATGGTTAGAAAGTCAGTAAATGTATGTCAGAATTTTTATTAGAGCTTTATAGCGAAGAAATACCGCCCAGTTTACAAACCAATGCAAGAAAAGAACTTCATCATAAAATTGAAGAATCCTGTAAAGAAAAAAACTTAAAATTTGGCTCTATTTCATCTTACTCTACACCTACAAGAATCGTAATATTAATTCAGAACCTTTCTGAAAAAATTAAAGTGCCTTCAAAAGAAATAAGAGGCCCTAAAGTTGGTGTGGTTGACGATATTTTAAACAGTTTTATGAGAGCTCATCGGTGCACATTAAAAGATCTAATTGAGAAAAATACGGATAGAGGTAAGTTTTATTTCATAAAAACAAAACAAAAAGAGATTTTAACATCTGAGATATTAACAGAAATTATTGTTAATAGTATTGCAACAATAAAATGGAAGAAATCAATGAGATGGGCTAATACAGATCTGTTATGGGGAAGGCCATTAAGATCGATATTGGCTGTATATAATAGAAAAGTCCTTTCTTTTACGTTCGGTCACTTAAAAGCTAACGAATATACAAATATAGAGAAAGACTTAAATATAACATCAAAAAAAGTATTAAACTTTAAAGAATATAATAAACTACTTTTAAACAATAAAATTGTTCTAGATCAAAAAGAGAGAGAAAGTAAAATAATTAGTAAATTTAAAAGTGTTTGCAAATCAAAAAATTTCAAAAACTCTTATGACGAAAAGCTTCTAAAAGAAGTGATTAATATTGTTGAAGACCCTCATGTTTTACTTATTGAGTTTAATAAAAGATATTTAGAGTTACCAAAAGAGGTTATAATTTCCACATTACAAAATCACCAAAGATACTTTCCTATTTTCGACTCGAAAGAGCGAATAACAAATAACTTTTTTGTTGTTATAAACAAAAAAGATGAAAATAATGTGATTAAAGAGGGCAATAAAAGAGTAGTTGAAGCGAGATTATCTGATGCTAAATTTTTTTGGGAAAAAGATAAATCAAAAAATCTTATAAAACAAATTGCTAAACTTAAAGATATTAAATTTTATGAAAATCTAGGATCAATATATGACAAAACTCAAAGAATTAGAAAAATTAGTGGTATGCTTGCAGATAATTTGAACTTAAATAAAGAAAAGGCGGAAATAGCTGCTTCAATTTCTAAATCAGATTTATGTTCAGACTTGGTTGGAGAGTATCCTGATCTTCAAGGATTAATGGGGAAATATTTTGCATTAAGTCAAGGTTTTGATGATGAAGTGTCCAACGCAGTAAGTGACCACTATCTACCTATCGGTAACAGCTCTCAAACACCAAGAAAACCTATTAGCTATACAGTTGCTATAGCAGATAAAATTGATACTTTAATTGGTTTTTTTTTAATAAATGAAAAACCTTCAAGCTCAAAGGATCCTTTCGCGCTTAGACGATCAGCTATAGGATTACTAAAAACAATTATAGACAATAAACTTAATCTTAAACTGAGATATTTAATTGACTACAATATTAAATTATATACCGAACAAGGTGTAAAAAATGAAAATCAAAATATAGAAAATGAATTACTTTCTTTTCTCAGAGAAAGGATGAAAAGCATTTTAAAAGATAAAAACATAAAAAATGATATTATAGAAGCATCAGTAAGCTCATACTTTAGTGATAATTATTTTGATCTTTATAAAAAAAATACGTTAATGAATAAATACATTTCAAAAGAGGCTGGTAAAAATGCAATCAATTCTTATAAAAGAGCTTATAATATAATTGAAAGTTCAAAAGAAAACCTGACAGGTCGGCCAGACGCAGTTTTATTCAGAAAGGATGAAGAAAAATTTTTGTTCGAAAAACTTAACGAGATTCGTAAAACTTTCACAAATATTGAGCAAGAAAAAGATTATGAAAAACTTCTTTTAAGTTTATCGGAAATTAAGATATTTACAGATAAATTTTTCGATAATGTTATTGTAAATGATGATAATAATGATATTAAAAATAATAGGTTAGAGTTATTAAAGATGTTTTGCAATACTTTTAATAATTTCATCAACTTTTCTAAACTGGAAGGGATATCGTGAAGCAATTTATTTTTAGTTTTGATGATAAAAAAATCAGTAAAATAAAAAATAAAAAGAATATATTGGGAGGTAAAGGAGCTAATTTAGCAGAAATGGGCAAATTAGGCTTACCAGTACCACCCGGCTTTACAATTACTACTGGGGTCTGTGATATTTTTTACTCAAATAAAAAAAAACTTCCATCCAAAATTCTAAATCAAATTAAAAATGAGATAAATAAAATAGAGAAAAAAACACGAAAAAAATTTGGTGACTTAAAAAATCCTTTACTAGTATCAGTAAGATCTGGAGCAAGAATTTCAATGCCTGGAATGATGGATACAATTCTTAATCTTGGGTTAAATGATAATACTGTTAAAGCATTAGCATTAAAATCAAACAATTCAAGATTTGCAAAAGATAGTTATAGACGCTTCATTCAAATGTACAGCAATGTTGTAATGGGTGTTGAGGGCCATTTATTTGAAGAAATGATTGATAATTTTAAACTTACCAAAGGTGTTCTACAAGATACAGAAATAGACGCCTCTGACTGGGACGGATTAATTGAAAATTTTAAAAAATTAGTAAAAGAAAAAACAGGTAAAAATTTTCCTCAAGACGTTAACGACCAATTGGTTGAGGCAATAAGTTCTGTGTTTAGATCTTGGGAAAGTCAAAGAGCTAAAACCTATAGAAAAATTAACAGGATACCAGATGAATGGGGAACAGCGGTCAACGTTCAAGCAATGGTGTTTGGTAATATGGGAAACGACTGTGCTACTGGAGTTGCATTTACAAGAAATCCATCTACAGGAGACAATTCTTTTTTTGGAGAATATTTAATTAATGCTCAAGGTGAAGATGTAGTAGCAGGAACAAGAACGCCAAGGTATATTACAAAAAAAGCAAAAATAAAATCTGGATCAAATGAACCGTCAATGGAAGAATCAATGCCTAAAGTTTATAAAGATTTAGAAAAAGTATTTTTAAAATTAGAAAAACACTATAGAGACATGCAGGATATTGAATTTACTGTTGAAAATAATAAACTTTGGATGCTTCAGACTCGATCAGGTAAAAGGACCGCAAAAGCAGCAATCAAAATTGCAGTCGACATGGTAAAAGAAAAGCTAATAAAAAAAAAAGAGGCATTACTAAGAATTGATCCAAACTCTATAGATACACTTTTGCATCCAACATTAGACGATAAAGTTAAAAAGGAGATTATTGCCTCTGGTTTACCAGCTTCACCAGGTGCAGCAAGTGGAAAAGTCGTTTTCACAGCTGATGATGCTGAAAAACTAAATAACATGATGCAAGATACAATTTTAGTAAGACTTGAAACATCTCCTGAAGATATTCACGGGATGCATGCAGCCAAAGGAATTCTGACAGCAAGAGGCGGGATGACAAGTCACGCTGCTGTTGTTGCAAGAGGTATGGGGCGACCTTGTGTTTCGGGCTCAAGTGAAATTACTATTGATTATGAAAATAAACAATTTAAAGCAGGAAATGAGATTATTAAAGAAGGTGATATTATTACAATTGATGGTGGAAGCGGTAAAGTTATGAAGGGTTTAGTGCCGACAGTACAACCAGAAATATCAGGATATTTTTCAACGATAATGAAATGGTCTGATGAATATAGAAAATTAAAAATTAGAACTAATGCTGAAACTGAACAAGACAGTAAAACTGCAAGAGAATTTGGAGCTGAAGGTATTGGTCTTTGTCGAACAGAACATATGTTTTTTGATGAAGATAGGATATTGTCAGTAAGACAAATGATTTTATCAAAATCCAATGAAGATAGAAATCATGCTTTATCTAAACTTTTACCATTTCAAAAAAATGACTTTAAAAAAATATTTAAGGTAATGTCAGGATTACCTGTAACTGTTAGATTACTTGACCCACCTTTACACGAATTTTTACCAAAAGCTGATAAAGATATTGATGAAGTTGCTAGATCACTAAATTTAGCCTCAAAAGAAGTTAAAGAAAGAATTGCTGAGTTGCATGAAGAAAATCCTATGCTTGGCCACAGAGGATGCAGGCTCGGCATCTCATTTCCAGAGATTTATGAAATGCAGTGTAAAGCAATTTTTGAAGCAATTTCAGAATTAAAAAAAGAAAAAATCAAGTCAGCAATAGTTGAAATAATGATACCTTTAGTTTCTTCAGAGTCAGAGCTTAAAATAATGAGAGCATTGGTAAACAAAATTGCTAAGGAAATACAAGAAAAAAATAAGATTAAATTAAATTATATTATTGGCACAATGATCGAATTACCACGCGCAGCATTGCAAGCAAAAAATATAGGTAAACACGCAGACTTTTTCAGCTTTGGAACAAATGACTTAACTCAAACCACATTTGGAATTAGCAGGGACGACTCTGGTAAATTTTTAAATGATTACATTGAAAATAAAATCTTTGAGATCGATCCTTTTGTGAGCATAGATCGAAAGGGAGTAGGTGAATTAGTTGAAATAGCATCTGAAAGAGGAAGAAAAATAAATAAAAAAATTAAACTCGGAATTTGTGGAGAGCATGGCGGTGACCCAAAAAGTATTGAGTTTTGCTCAAGAACAGGTTTGAATTACGTATCTTGTTCACCTTTTAGAGTTCCTGTAGCGAGGTTAGCAGCCGCTCAGGCAGAATTAACCAAGTAGTAAAGTGGTATCAAATGATTTAGAGCTATGAGTTATTGATCCAACGGA
>MDTA01217585.1_pt1 | contig 18951 bp, 1 predicted proteins | sample 811151 | NCBI WGS metagenome assembly MDTA01 (sample SAMN05326648, study PRJNA326480) | marine metagenome | isolation source: seawater | place: Indian Ocean: South | collected 2010
CACAGTATTCCGTTCCAGAGCATTCCGTAACCAATCCACCAGCACTAAATGTACCACCTGTACAAGCAGTGCACACTCTGCTATCACCGGTTCCTGCCACATAATGATTCAGAGCACATGGAGTGAAATCACATTCTGTAGATGCTCCATTTGGATCGTCACCCGCCGCGTTGGTAAATCCGGATGGACAAGACTTGCATTCTGGCAGCTGTTTGACTGTGGAACGACCAGTACCTGCTACTAGGGGACCATACTCGGTCGCAGGACTCGCCATAGCAACAAAGGCATAATCGTTGGAAAATATCTCTACAATACCAGAACCGGCCCCAATACTGGGATCGGAGCCACCCTTGGCCGAACCACCCCACGCCTTCACGCTTCCATCACTTTTGAGGGCGGCAAAGGCTTCCGGGGTCGAAAAGATATTGGTAACACCGCTTGTGATACCGGGATCGGTACCGCCGTAAGACGAATCACCCCATACCGTCACGCTTCCATCGCTTTTTAGGGCGGCGAAGGCACTTTCGGTCGAAAATATCTTTGTAACACCGCTGGTAATACCGGGATCGGTACCCCCCCAACCCGCTCGACCCCACGCCTTCACGCTCCCATCTGACTTGAGGGCGGCAAACGCTTGTCCTGCCGAAAATATCTTTGTAACACCGCTGCTCAGGCTGGGGTCGGCGCCTCCGTGATTTGAACTGCCCCACACTTGTACGCTTCCGTCTCCTTTGAGCGCGGCAAAGGCATACGAAGTCGAAAAGATAGTGGAAACGCCACTGGTAATACCGGGGTCGGTCCCCCCGTAATCTGAAGAACCCCACGTCTTTACGCTTCCATCGTCCTTGAGGGCCGCAAAGGCTCCATACTTGGTCGAAAATATATCCACCACACCGGATAATGAAGGTTTACAAGAGTAATCGGACCAAGAACCGGTATTTTGGCCCGGTCCACTGTCACAGCCGCCGTATTTATTAATACCCCATGCGACCACAGTACCGTCTCCTTTGAGGGCGGCAAATGCCGATCCTCGAGGGTGCGAAAAGATCTTCGTAACACCGCTGGTCAGGCCGGGGTCGTCTCCACCGGAACTTGTCTTACCCCACGTTTTCACGCTTCCATCCGATTTAAGCGAGGCAAAGGCACTTTCAGTCGAAAATATCTCAGTAACACCTGTTAATGTTGGTGCACAAGTATAACCGCTACCGCTACCACTCTCACACCCACCGTAATTGTCATAACCCCATGCCTTCACGCTCCCATCGTCCATAAGAGCGGCAAATGCATAGAGGTTTGAAACGATCTTTGTAACACCACTGGTAATAGCGGGAGTGGGACCATCGCCGCCGGAACCAGAATGACCCCACGCGATTACGCTACCATCCGTTTTGAGCGCGGCAAATGCATCCTCATTAGAAACGATCTCGATTACATTACCTGTTTGAGGGGCATTGGCACCCCTTGCCGAATCACCCCACCCTGTTGTAATGCTTGCACCATTATTAGTATACCCAGCGCATGCGCTATCAGCAGAGCATTTTGTTTCACAGTCACTGTTACCAGAACAGCTGGTTCCTTCGTATTTATTTGATGACGCTACATATGATATTGGAGATACGTACTGATCCGCTACACAGGAGCACTCTGCCGCGGTGCTTGGGTTGATTGGAGTGGCCATGAATCGACCTACCGGGCAAGTCAAACACTGTCCATTACCGGTAGAGTATTGGTCCGTTTGACAATCTGGATACACACACACCAGACCAGAGTCTACTTTACCACCAGCGTTGGTACCACCATGTTCGCATGGAGTACAGGTGCTTCCTACCGCATAATGATTCGCCGGACATACTTCGGCATCATCACAGGTGGTATCACCGGCTCCAGCATCGTCACCGGCATCGTTAAAGGTTCCAGCATCACATGCAACACATGCATAACTAACCACTCGTTCATTGGCATTACAGATACCAAAAGTACAGCCAAATGCCTCCGTTGCTATTCTGGTACCCGTTCTCGTACCAGAGGAAGGACATGCGGAGCATGCGTAGGATGGAATTAATTTGTAAATGTAAGTTCCATAATGGTTGTAAAGGTCCCCATTGGCCGTAATTCCAAGATTGTAAACACCGTTGAGCGGATTACCAATAGTTACCCATGTGGAACCCCTTGTATTTGAATAGTGCCATTCTATACTAGTGCCACCCACAGCATACATATGGTTTCCATCGGTGCTAACCACAACATCATCAAAATGATAATTAGCTGCGGTTGTAATTATTACCGGTGTGAGTGTAGCACCAGAATCACTCGAGGTGTAAAGAGCATAGTGATTCGACATAACCACATATTTACCATCACCGGAAATGTCTATTGACTGCCACATGTTAATTTCTCCTTCAGTGAGACCATGTGGGTTATTCACAGTAGATTCTGTCCATGTAGACCCACTGTCGGTTGATCGAACTACCTTTTTCGATTGTCTATCGACAACCATAATCACGCTGTTATCGCCAGATATAGCTAACAGTTTATCAGTTCCATCTCCAAATAGATTAGACGATTTGGATGCCCATGTGCTTGTGTGTGTTCGTGTACTATCGATGGACATATAAACCTCCCCATAATAAGCTTGTGCCATGATAATTGTACCATCTTCCGATACCTCAATGTGATAGGCTTTAACGGAGTTGCCCACTGCCGTAAATGAAGAACCTCCATCTGTTGATAGTAAGACTTGCTGGTTATAATTGGCGATTGCAACAATCGATCCATCTGCCGACATAGATACGTCCTGATAGCTTTTAGTACCACCCGGCAACGACGATGCGGTGTAAGTGGCACCACTGTCCGTAGAGAACTTGGCGTTATTGTTACTGTAAATAGCCACTAATTTTGTTCCATCGGAGGACACGGAAAACGCATTTATACTACCCAAATATGGGTTGACTTTTTCCGTTGTACCACCAGCCATTACCGAATACTCGTTATCCTCACATGTGTCGGGATCGTCGCAAGTGCTATCCACAGCCGCTGGATCACCGGCAAAGTTAAAGGTTCCGGCGTCACATGCAACACATGCTTTGTTACTTGCTCGTTGATTCAATCCACAATTTCCCCAATCGCACACCGTTACACCGTTCAGATTAGTATCACCTGCTTCGTTGGTGGATGGAGCCACGCACGCGGAACACTTAAACCCGGCATTTACATTGGTTTTTGATGTCCATGTGGCAACCATTGCATCAGTGGTAGTTTCCGTTCCATACGAATATTTGGTTGGTGCGATAATATATGGTCTAGATGAGGTTACAGCCACCTGACTCCCATAGGTCCACACTCCATTGTCTTTATAGGCCCATGCTGTATAAGTATACCCGGATACGGTACCACTTATTGCTGTACAATCACCGCAACCTGTCGCATGCATGTTGTATCTATACGAAGCATAATACCCGCTTCTTTGGTATTTAATACATCCTTTTGGAGCCCAATCTAATTCAATCGTACCTCCCCACGAAGGAACAGCCGCTGAACATTCATCCGATGATGTGTCGTCCGGGTCTTCGCTGGCACTCCTACTTGTTACTGAGGTACCAACACTTTTGGAAAACCCCTGACAGCTTGAATCGGCTTTACATTTTGTCGCACAATCTATCGAACCATCGCAACTTGTTCCAGTGTATGAAACATCGGTACGTCTCTTGGCACAGTATATAGGATATTGGCTCGTGGGAATATTTTCACATGCTGCGTTGGTATTGTACCAAAGGCGCTTGGAGCTTCCCCAAGATTGCTTATAACAGCCACATTTCTGCCCCGCTGCTGTTTGAATAACGAAACACATAGTGTAGGCGTTCGGGTCCGCATCGTACATAGCCTCGCATTCTGCTTCGGTAACATGTTTAATACATGGACTAGTATAGTCTCCAGTGTACCATGCCATATTGGCTTGAGGCAAAAATTCCGCCGATTCGAGTATAGAATATCCTTCACAGCTTGAATCATCGGCGCATCTTCCCTCACAATCTGCCGCACTGGAACAGGTGTTTCCTCCGAAAAATTTACTCGGGGCCGTTTTAAAGTCCTTTATGACCCTCTCATCCGCCGCACATGGTGGGATCGTACAAATATTATCCGTAGCCGGTGAAATCGGTGGGTTTCTAACAAGTCCAGTGGGACAATCAAAACAACTTCCACCGGATGATCCTTGGTTCACCGCACAGTCCGAAAAGGTACAATTGGAATAATCGGAGTTTCCCATACTATCGGTATAGGCTGGGTGGATAGAATCACCACGGCAAGGTAGACAATTTTTAGCCGATGACCCTGTACTTGTACTCTTTACATAAGAATCGTACCTATACTGACTGGCTGTTCCGGACGAAGAATCTGCCAAATAAAACTTGGTAAATTGTGGAGTCATGCGTATAATGTCACGTTTACAACCCGAACCATAATAACTAGAGCCCCATGTATAAATTTTATTTTCTTCTTCCACGTATACCAGTTTGCCTTGGCCGTAGCCACAAGATGTACTGCCGCCCAAATCGAGCCTGTATGTACTCGCGTAAATATGGCTGGGTGATCTAGCTAATCGAAGGCCATCTAAATCGATCACAACCCAGTGTTGACTATAGTATACCCCACCATAATTTTGAGCGTATTGATTTCGGTCGGCGCCACCATACATGTATAGTTTATTACCAATAAGAACAGTTCCAGCGTGAATCTTACCCTTTGCTAGCGCAAAATCGCCTTGGGGTACTTGGGTGGCAGTAATAAAATGTGTAACTTGTGTAGCAGCGACCGTTTCTGCTACCGGGTCCAATACATTAATGTACTGCTCGTTGCAAGTGGCAGAGGTAGACAGCGAACTACATCCCCCCATAATATATATTTTTTGGTTGTATACGATGGTGGTTTCATATCCCATATCGGAGTTGCCACTAGATGTGTGTTGTGCACCATATACGGTTGTGGAGCTGCTCCATGTGTACGTATTGCTACTGACAGTCATTTTCCAGAATCTGTAATTGCCGTTATGATTTTCCACCGCATACAATACATTCCCAATCACTTCGAAATTAAGATGTCCCTCGCCGCACGTTGGTCCGTTGTTGGTAGCAGCGTCTGTAGTCCATGCCATTGTATTCAAATCCAACACATGCAAATCATCTTCATTATGTCCACACATAAACACCTTTTCATTGTAATGAGCAACCGCAAAATCGTGATAGTCGTGCGTTGGGTAGTTGGTAGTTTCTTTTTGTTCATATGTTCTACCCGATATGTCCATTTCATATACATATCGCATGTTGTTGCTAGGTGCTTCCTGTGGATTATTATGTCCCTCACCTATTGTATAATACTTTCCATTGTGAAGAATCGGTCGCATATGTTGACTGAGCGCCCCGGTATATAATTCATTACTAGAAATCATAGACGTGTCCGAACTAAATTCGTCTGTGACGACATCCTTCATGTTGTTGGCGGTTTCATGTTCATAAACCACGGCGGTACATGTGGAGTCCCAGCTACAGGCTTCTTCTGCCAACCCGATATCCGCGATGGGATCACCGTAACCATTAGTATTTGTATATTGATAAAACTCTTGCCAGTTATAATTTCGGGTCACCTTCTCGTTCTCTTTGCACCAACGATAACTTGCACCATAGGAGCATCCGGATGATGCACTGCTGTAATAATTCTCTCTACTGGATGGGTTTCTGTATCGTCCACTTGTACATTTTGTACAAACTCTGCTGGAACCATGGGGGTAATAATCTCTCTCACACATTCCCCATGTACATACCGTATCTTCTCCAGCAGGATTGGCACCATATGCTGCCTCTTTTCCATTTGCACAATTGAGACACTGATGATTGGATACATACTGGTTTTCACCGCACACGCTACTGGAGTCACAATAGGTATTTGGACCATTGGCATTGTCATCACCAGCATCGTTGGTCATTCCATCCGGGCATGGTACGCATACATTGTCTTTTACCCTATAGTCTTTGGCACAGGGGGCAATCAAACAGACGGTATCGGCTCCAGATGCATCGTCGCCCGCCGCTCTAGTAGACCCTGATGGGCATTCGGTACATACGCCGCTTACAACATGTTGATTCACTCCACAGGTACAATAGGTATCTCCTGCTCCCAAATCATCACCGGCTGCTCTGGTTGCACCGCTGGTACAGGCAACACATGCTCCAGAAGTAACACGTTCGTTGACCCCACAGTTACAGTAGGTGTTGGTTGGTCCTACATCTCCAACGGGGTTGGTTCCAGATGGACATGCGACACAAAATCCAGCGGATACATGTTGATTTTCAGCGCAAGTACAGTAGGTATCCACTAAAGGATCGGCATCACCGGCAACTCTGGTAGCACCTGCTGTACACTCTGTACATGCCCCATTCTTAATAGAAAAGTTTTCAAGACACGGAGTAAAATCACATTGCGTGTCCACTCCTAGAGCTATTTCGTCCATAGGAGCATTGGTATAACCGGCTTCACATGCGTGACATGCTTGGTTTTTCGTGTAAGAATTACCAGAACCCGCTACAAGCGCACCGTAATTGGCGGAATATGTTTGTAAATTTAATACATCGGTAGGAGGAATGGTTGATGGGCTAGAACTTCCACTTCCCAACCCTCCTTGGGCGTTATTTCCCCAACATTTCATGCTTCTATCTTCCATCAATACACATACTTTACCACTGGTGTCATAAACATCCGAAAATAATTCTAGTCCGTTGGAAATACCCGTGATGGTTGTTGGGGTTGTGGTTATTGGACCGTTGGTACCATCTGCCGCAACTATCCTTCCTTTACCACAGCACATTACTTCGCCACCAGTGGTTATAATACATGTGTAGTAGCGTCCAGTTATGAAGTCTTTAATTGACTCACCAGAGAAGACCTCTACAGGAGAAGTCTTGTCCGCCAAGTCCGCATTACAGAATTCACCGGAACTACCCTCACCCCAACAATTCAAGCTACCGTCTTGTAGTAACACACACATGTGGTCGTAACCATTTTTCATTTTTGATACCGTACTGGCTGGCGTTTGACCGTCAAAAACTACGTTGTCAATAAGTGTTTTGTCGCTGGTGCTGCCGGAGCCTATACCCAATTGTCCATAGTCGTTTTTACCCCAACACCGTAGTTTTCCGTCCTTCATCAATACACAAGTGAAATACAGTCCTATTGCAACATCGACCGCAGATTTTTCATCGGTACTACCATCTACCTTAAAATTGTAACCACCGGCGGTTACTCTACTATATACATCGGTACTTGCACTAGGATTTATGGATCCATAGTATTGACTTCCCCAACCTAACATTTCGCCCGTGTCTAGGATAGCAAAAGCGCGATTACCAGCACCTGCCGTAATCTTTATGGCATTGGTGATTTTAGTGTTGGCATCGACGTAAGAATGGGAGGTTCCTAGATACGAAGGCCATTTGGTACTCGAACCATAACCCGTTACTATAGAGTTTCCCCATACCATTATAGAACCATCCCTCATTAATGCATGATGACCCCAACCATGACCCGTAAGGGCAATGGCGAATTTACCGTCGGAACTGCCGTCTACATTGTCAACATCTATGAAGGTGAGTTTGTTCGTCGCGCCGTTGTTCTGGTTGCCCAAGTAGTTGTTAGATGCCGTACCAAGACACTTTACTTTACCCGAAGACAAAAGAACACACAAGCCATAATTATGAAACGCCGCACCAATGGTAAATTCACCTTCGGTGTATCCGGCACAGGCTGCGTCTCCGTGGCATTTAGTAACACAATCACTGGCAGAAGAACAGGAAGAACCAGTATAATTCTTTTCTGAGTCAGAATCAAAGGTAGTTTTCACATGTTCATTAACTAGACATTTGTAAACATCGTCACACCGACTTACCGTGGTATCTCCCAAATCATTGAAATTCCCATCGGCGCATGTTTGACAGCCGTGTGTTACATTTACGTATTCATTCTGATCGCATGCTGTATCACGGGTACAGAAAGAACCCAATCCCTGTGTAATATCCCCAATTGAGGAAAGCGTTGTACCAGAAGGACAAGCGGCGCATGAAATGGCTCCTTTTTGTTTCGAGTTTCCAGTTCCATTGACCAAAGGACCGTACGATCCTCCCGCAGACGACAATAAAACCGGTCCATTGTTGGACCAGCCGCTCTTATAGGTTATCGTACCACCTTGGCCCAATTCACCATAGCTTCCGCTTCCACCAGAAGACCGAACTTGACCATTTTCTGATACAAAAACCATGTCGCCGAACTGTTGTACAATACCAGTTATGCCACTGAATACCAGTTTTGGGTAACTATAGCCATTATCATCGCCACTATCATATCCGTTGTTTTCACCCCAACAATATACATCGCCATTGCTAACACCAGCGCACCCTCCTTTCGAACCAAGGGTTACCCATGTGGGGTTTTCAACGCTTGGGTTAAGCAACTTTGGTTTAGTGGTTGGATCGTTCCCTGAACTACCAACCTCATAACCACCATTCCCCCAGCATCTTAATCTACCGTCTGTAGGTACATAACAAGAGTGTTGATGTCCCCCGTATACACTTACCGCATCGGTTACATCGGCCCCGGTCTCGTATATTTTAACCTGTGTAGGAGAATTTAAAACATTATAAGATGACCCGGAATTACCCATTCCAACCTGTCCATAATAATTATAACCGGCGCATTTCAGCCTTCCACCAGTGTAAATAACACACACGACTTCAGATGATACACTAAAATCTTCGATGTCCCCATTAGAGCCGAATGCCAAAACCGGGGTGTGTTTATTGTTGCTATTTCCAATACCAAATTGACTATACCCTTGGTAACCCCAACACTTAAGATTTTTATCTGTTAATAGTGCACAGTATGCATTCCCCCGACCCTTTAAGGAAACAACATCTGTTAAGCCGGCAACTACTGTGGGTGGTTTGATTGTAGTGTCGGTTCCACCATTACCGGTATATTTATTCCTACCCCAACAGGATACCGTCTTATCGGCCAGCAGTGCACAACCGCCATTGTTACCGGCCGCCACATCAACCGCATTAGTAATTCCGGGTATTTTTGTAGGAGTGAACACCTTGATGTTATAGTCACCATCAAGCCAAGCTTGGTAAGTATATCTACCCCAATTGTATACCATGCCTCCTCCTACTGCTGCCACGGGCCCATAAAAGTCACCCCACGTGATTTTCCAGTCGTTTAATGTATAACCAGTGCAATTGGAATCCAGAGAACACAAAACATTGCAAATCCCATCATCGAGACAGGAAGCACCATCGTACTTGTTACTGCTGGATGAATAGGCCACTGACATGCGGTAATTCTGGTCGCATTTATCACAGGCGGTTCCATCTCCAAGGTAACCATCGGCGCATGCTTCACAGTGTCTAGTAGAGTTTAAGAATTGATTCGCTGGACAAAAACACTCTGTCACTCCTGCCGCTGGATCGTCTCCGGATAGTCTCATGGAGGTATGTGGACATGCGGTACATACTTTGTCTTGTCTAGTGTAAGAATTCCCTAATCCCGATGTTCCCGCTACTAGTGGACCATAAGTATCATCAATAGATGGAAAGCCAGCTCCAAGATCTACGGAAACAGGTGAAAGACGGTCGGTTGTATCACCTTGGCCCATTTGTCCCTTGTTGTTTTTACCCCAACATTTGAAGCTACCGTCTTGTATCGCACAGGTTGCATGAGTTCCAGCCTCTACATCATTTACATTTGATAGAATCTTCACTGGTGTATTCCTTTGCGTTGTTGTACCATCTCCTACTTGACCTTGAGCATTAGTCCCCCAACAATATAAATCAGCATTTTCTAGAATAGCGCACGCATGATTATATCCAATAGATACTTTTACAGCCTTTGGAAGTGTATCACCGATAAAAGATACGGTATGTTTATAGTTGTGACTGGTGGTACTGTCATAACTCATGTCATCCCCGAATATGGCACCATTGTAGCCGCCCCAACAACGGATTTTTCCAGTGTTTAATATGACACATGTATATTCGTGCCCAATTTCAAGTTGAATTACGCCATCTATATCGAGCACTTCAACTGGCGACAGTTGGTCATCATTGTTATAAACACCTACTTTATACGATTGTCCCCAACACATGACTTTACCTGTGTCCAATAAAGCACACGAATGTTGGCGCCCTGCCTTTATATCGATAGCATTGTTTATGTTTGACACATCGGTAATAGTTCTTTTACTCCATGCGTTAGCGGGGGTTACACCGTCTCCCAACTGTCCTCTATTGTCCAACCCCCAACATTTCACATTTCCAGCTTGCATGAGCGCACAACTGTGAAGTGCGCCGGCAGAGAAGGCTTTGGCCCCGGAAACAGCGACATTTCTATTTTCAAATGAATAACTGGTTGCAGTCCCACCCATGGAATAATACGAACTAAATCCCCAACACTCCACATCTCCATTGGACAGTAAAGCACATTGCCAATCAGAGTTCCGGTCGGACCCTATGTATAGCACAGTATGGGCGAACGCTATATATGGAAGATCAGTACCCATTTCACCAGCTCCATCGCCTCTGTTGTTACTATCTCCATATCCAAGCATTCCGGAACTACCCTCACCCCAACATTTGGTACCGCCAGATAGAGTAGCACAGAAAGCATCTCCACCCGATCCTAGAATATCGCCTTTAAATCCAGTGGTGTATCCGGCGCATGTAGCATTGGCATAACATTTGGTTTCGCAATCAGCACTTCCATCGCAAGGGGCTCCTCCGTACTTTTTTGTATTATCGGCTTGGAATCCCGGTTGGGTAACATGATAATTGGTACCACATTTATCACAGGCTGAACCATCTCCTCCGCTACCGATCGGGCAGGCGTCGCATTGATTGGTTGCGTTCATTATTTTATCCGTTGGACATGCGCACTGAGTATCCGCTCCGTTTTTGTCATCGCCAGCTGGCCTCGTTCCATCCGGACAAGCAACACATTGATTGCTGGACACATGGTAATTCTCCGCGCATTTATCACAGACCGAACCATCTCCACCGGTGCCAGTTGCACATGCCTCACATTGGCTGGTTGCATTTAAAAACTCATTGGCGGCACACGCGCATACGGTATCTGCTCCGGATGCATCGTCACCCGCGGATCTGGTTGAAGTATCTGGACAAGCAGTACATACATTGCTGGAAACATATTCATTGGCCCCACATAGAATCGGGTCACAGGTGGTGTCTGCTCCGGATGCATCGTCACCAGCGGCGTTTTCGGTCCCGATTGGACATGAAACACAAACGTTATTCACTACACGTAGATTAGCGCCGCATAGAATAGGATCACAGGTAGTGTCTGCTCCAGATGAATCGTCACCCGCGTCGTTTGAGGTTCCCGGAGGACAAGACACACAGTCGTTGTTGACCACACGTAGATTAGCGCCGCACAGAATAGGATCACAGGTAGTGTCTGATCCTGTTGGATTATCGCCTGCTATGTTGGTGGTTGCAACAGGGCATGGTACACATTCGTTGCTAACTACCCTTTCGTTTTGAGCACATCCGACAGGAGTACCTGCTCCACATATGGTATCGGCATTTTTAATTCGAGAATCACCCGAACCCGCGATGAGGGGTCCATATTCCGATTGTATAGATGTTATAGCAGCGAATGCAGTTTTCGAGACGTATATATCTGTAACACCTGTCAAATTCGACGATTTACAGATATATGACGATGTACGTGTAGTTCCTTCGCAACCACCATAATCATCGATACCCCATGTGACTACAGTGCCGTCCGATTTCAAAGCAGCAACGGCGGCTTTATTTGCAACAATCTTTGTAACGCCGCCAAGACCAGTTGGAGCTGTACCCCCACGACTCGAAGAACCCCATGCGTCTACACTACCGTCGGCTTTAAGGGCAACAAATGCACCATCGTTTCCAATAATATCAACAACACCGGTGAAATCCCCTGTAGGACTAACTCCCCCATAACCCGAATGGCCCCATGCTACTATAGTACCGTCTGATTTCAAGGCCGCGAATGCATTTCTATTGGTATAGATTTTTGTAACACCGCTTGTAATACCGGGATCGGTCCCACCGTGATTCGAATCACCCCATGAAACTACGCTACCGTCGCTTTTAAGGGCGGCAAATGCACCTTCGTTCGAATAGATCTTAGTAACACTAGTAAGATCAACACCTGATGCATCTCCGCCATCGGTCGAATCACCCCATGCAACTACACTACCGTCCGATTTTCGAGCGGCCCATGCCTTATCGGTTGCAACAACCTCCACAACACCAGAGCTAAGATCAACGCCGGTTGTATCTCCACCAAAACTTTTTCTCCCCCACGAGACCAGTGATCCATTCGACCTCAGAGCAGCGAATCCATAATAATGTGCAAAGATATCAACAACATTTGCGAGTCCGTCGGGATTACAAGTATAACTGCTGTAACTACCACTGTTACAACCGCCGTAATAGTTATCTCCATCTGATACTACAGTACCGTCCGATTTCAAAACAGCAAATGCCCTATAACTTGTAACTATCTTTGTGGCACCTGTGAGACCATCCATGTTGTCGGTGTTAATATCGCCCCATGATCTTATGGTACCGTCTTCTAACAATGCCATGGCGGCGGCAGGGTTAGACACGATATACTTAACATTTATAGCATTAGGGTCGGCGCCACCACCACCATACCTAGTGTCACCCCATGATTTAATATTACCGTCATACATTATGGCGTGAAAGCTACGACCGTCATAATCGCTATACACTTTCGTAACGCCGGATAATAAAGGGTCGAGACCACCGGACTCAAAACTACCCCATGTATATAAATTGCCTCCAGATCGAGTATAACCTTTACAAGATGCATCCGCAGAGCATTTTTGTGCACAATCGGTAGAATTATCACATGCTGTTGAACCATATTTTACAGAATCATCTATACGATAACCCAAAGGATTAATCATGCTCGGATCGTCTCCTTTTAGTTTAAAGGATTTACCGAACCCAGAAGACTTGGATCCATATCGGAATCCCTGTAATGACGCGTAAGCAAAACCATAATGGCATGCATATACATGTGAAATACCAGATCCGCGATCGAGGCGTTGTTGTGCATCGGACTCGTACGACTGGATCCCACCGTATGAGCTATCACCCCATACCCATACACTGCCGTCCGTTTTTAGGGCAGCGAATGCACCAAAAGATGTATATATGTTGGAAACTCCAGATACAATATTCGGTTCTTTTCCCCCATAACCCGAATCGCCCCAAACCTTTACGCTGCCATCTTCCATAAGGGCGGTAAAGGCAGCGTAATTAGAGAAGATTTTGACCACACCGCTCGTAATACCGGGGTCGGTGCCGCCAGAGTTCGAAGAACCCCATGCGACGACACTACCGTCCGATTTCAAAGCGGCGAATGCACAGCAAGTAGAAAATATATCAACAACATCGCTGAGACCGTCTGGAACGCTGGCCCCGTTATAACTGGAACCCCATCCGACTACAGTTCCGTCGAATCTCAAAGCAGCAAAGGCCTGTTTGGTCGAGTAGATATTAACTACATCGGTGAGATCGGATGGAGCGTTTCCACCTTTATACGAATCACCCCATGATCTTACCGTGCGGTTGGATAGAAGAGCAACAAATGCTCTTTCATTCCGATTCCGACTGCCCTCCCACGAAGACGCACCATTATTTGGAAATATTTTAATAACACCAGAACCGGCTCCAATTCCGGTTGGGCCATCGCCATAATTGCTCCTACCCCATGCAACTACACTACCATCGGATTTCAGGGCAGCAAATGCATATCTGTGAGAATAGATTTTAACAACATTGGAGCTAAGATCAACACCGGTTGTATCTCCACCTTTACTAGAATCACCCCATACGACCACACTACCGTCGGATTTCAAACCGGCGAACGCATAAAAGTTAGAAGTGATAGATACAAAACCAGAGCTAAGATCAAGACCAGTTGTATCACCGCCTTCAGCCGATTCACCCCACGCGATTATAGTGCCATTCGTCATCAGAACCGCAAAGGCCTCTTTGGTCGAATGAATGCTCTTCGCTCCAGAGGTAATTTCGACATCTGGTCCGCTACCACCGTCAGACGATGATCCAAATGTTTTAATACCGCCACCATCCACTAGGACGGCGAATGCCCTTTCGTTCCCAACCATGTCTATCACACCGCTTATATCGATATTGTATTCAGTCGAACCTATTTTTGATTTTTGAACACGGTTGTTATCTATACCATAGTAATAGGAATATCCTTCGCATGATTTGTCCGCTGTACATTTTTGTTCACAATCTGTTGTGTTGGCACATGGCTTTTCAGAGTAGAACACCGTGTCGTCTGCCATAAACTCAAATGGGTTTGACAATCCTAGAGGACAATCGGCGCACTCGCCACTAACTAACCTTTCGTTTTCAGTGCATGATCCGGGGTTGTAGTAGTCACGATCATCGTTTGTAAGCGGTGCAAGTACAAGGCATGTGGTATCTGGTCCAGTTGGATCATCGCCGGCATCGTTGAAGGTACTGGCGGCACATGCAACACATGAATTATTTACTACCCTTTCGTTGTGACCACATGGAACAGAAAGGCATACCGTATCTGCTCCAGTTGGATCATCACCGGCTGGTCTTTTTGCACCGGCAGGACATGCAACACATGCATTGCTAACTACCTTTTCGTTATAAGCACAACAATTGGTACAATCGGTACACACAATACTATAGTCTGTCCATCCGGTGAAGCATGTTTGTCCCGCTTTACAGAAATTGTAGTCCGTTCCTAGATTTGAAAATTGAGTGCCAATATCAAAATCAACACCGGGCGCAGGGCATGCCATGGCTTTTTTTAAGTGGATATTTTGCGTTGTGATTGGTACATCGGTAGTTATCGTATCTATAACACAGTGGTCTGTATCCTTACAGTCTATGAAATCGTTCGGACCATCCAGACCTTCTCGTTTGTTATCTGCGAATTTAGAGCTACGAACAATAAGACGCGTTCTATAGTCTGTTATTGAAATCGCACCTCCACGGGCTAGTAATCCTGAGTCTTGTTTTATACGGTTTCCAGTGAATTCACAATTTTCAAAGTATACCACATTATCATTTTCGGTTCGTAAAGCACCACCGCGCTCTTCGGCCCTATTTCTAGTAAATTGGCAATTTTTTGCTTCCAAATGCGTATCCACCAGTCTCATCGCGCCACCATATTGCGAATCTTCGAAACCGTCAACATTAAGATCGTTAAGTTTGATTATAATGTCCCCATCTCGATAAGTAAACGGTGGTAAATCTGTGCCAATAAATCGATGACCAGTGCTCGATGGAAAAACAGTATAATTATTGCCATTAACGATCAATGTTCCATATTGATTTTGACTATCAAACCAAAGGTGACTGGTTTTACAATTACCTGTTAGATCCACTGTCACTGATCCTCCGCTAGTAGGTTTTGTTATTCCACAGTCAGGAAGGGAACTTACGTCCACCGAGGTACATGTAGTATCACCATTTGCCGTATCATCTCCAGATGGACGGATGCTGGGGTAATTACATGTAACACAAGCTCCACCACTCACATGCTGATTCCTTAAACATATAGTCCCAAGAACATTGTAAAAATTAAAACTTAGTAAGAGAATATAGAATAGTCTCATTTTAAGATGTATGAATATGTTAATATATACCACTTTTTTTCTTAATCTTTAGTTAGATCAATCTCCTCTCTCTTTCTTTTCTTGTTGGGCTCTAGGTGATTTCGTAACTCCTTTAATTCTTTTACCCACATTTGTTTCTCCGTAGTGTGTTCTAATATGTCATATTCCCTCTTTAGTTGACGTATCTGTTCGTCTAATTTTGTAACAGAGTCCGGTGTAATGTCGCGCAATCGGATGTCCAAGTAAGAAAAATCAATATTCAATTGCTTACACACCTCCACGCATTTTTCGTATGGCTCTGTCGTGATAGGAACATTGCCCAACAAACACTGTTTGATAAACTTCATGCGATTTGTTTTCTCCGTTATACTCTCTTGTAGTTTACCAAGTTGATGTTGCTTCCTCTTTGTATATAACGCGACACGTGCTTCGGCATGTGAAGTAAATATACCCATGAGATCTGTCTCTTTGATTTTGTCGTTGTCAAAGACCACCCAATTCTCTTTGATGTTTTGTTCTGTGGGTATTTTTGCACGTGCCTTTTCATCCGCATCGATGTTGAATTGAACTGTTGTGTCCGTGTGCTCTTCGGTGAATTTAACATCCAATTTGTTTAATTTGTCTTTAAAATTGGATGTCCATACACCAATAGGCAACTCTTTGATACGTCCCGCGTTCCAGTCCACAACAGTCTTGTATTTACCATCTTGATTGATCACGCGGCCAGTAAACCCCCGGTACCATGGTTTCAACTCGTTTATATCACCCAACACGGCGTCAATAACATCAACTGGATTGTACTTTGGAATATCCGTGGCCCAACCAGTGCCTATACCAGACACGCCGTTGACCAGTATGGTAGGAATGATCGGCACAAAATGATGTGGTTCTACGACATGTCCATCGACATTGTTATATTCCAATACTGGTAAATCGGCCTCTGGAAAGGCATACTTTACCCATGATTGCATTTTGGTGAAAATATAACGATGAGAGGCATGATCCGAACCACCTTTATGCCTTGTTCCAAATTGACCGATTGGTTCCAGATACGGTAAGTTGTTAGAACCAACAAAGTCTTGGGCCATGTTGACAATCGCATTCCCAATGTTCATTTCCCCATGGTGATAATGTGTGTCCAGTGCCACCTTGCCGTTTAATTGTGCCACTTTAATCTCCTTGTTAGATCCCTTCATCATGGTGTACAGAATCTTACGCTGAACAGGTTTGAGACCATCATGAAAATCGGCAATACTACGCTCGTTCGATGCTCTGGCGTGTTCCACCCATGGTCCAGTGACAAAGGAATTGTATGTGCGCCCATCGCGATCATCAGAGTAATTCGGTGGTCGTGTTACAACATCTTTGCGCCACTTCTTTGCGTAATCTACATCCTTGAATGCTTTTTGTAATGAATCTGGTGCTCCGGACATGGGAAAGGTGTATTTCTTGAGATCACGGAACATTTCTTTGGCTTCTTTGCTGGTGGAAGTACCCAAACCCTTGTAAAATTTAAACCGTAGTTCTGGGTGTTCTTTGATATATTCGTGGGCAAGTTCCTCGTTGAAGAACTCCTTTACCAGTGTTTTACCGCGGAATGCTTTTACAAGAGGCGTTCGCATCACCTTTATAAATCCCGGAATACACAACAACTCTGGCCAGTGTGAACCAAAGAGTGAGAACACAAGGCCTCTGATGTGAAACCCGTCGGTGTCCTGATCGGCCATGACCAATACAGATCCATAACGCAAATCTTTGACATCTTTGTACTTTACCCCGTGTTTGAGACCCAAAGATTTAATCACATCGGTGATGACGGCATTCTTTGACCATTTGTCCGTACCGGCAGTGTAACCATTCAGTATCTTGCCCTTAAGTGGATATGAACCATACAGTTTGCTACCGACGACAGACATTCCTGCTAGTGCCAATGCATTCGCTGAGTCTCCCTCTGTCAATATGAGAGTACATCTGTGTGAATCTTTTCCGCCCGCTTTGGCAGCGTCTGTTAGTTTCTGGACATCGACCGATGAACGCTTTTTACCGTCGTTTTTGGATAGTTTCTTGTCATCCTTTTTACTGGCCATGTTCTCAAGAATTCTCATGAAGGCAGACGATTTCACCGCCGTGATAAAATTCTTTTGTAGTTTGAATTCTGAACCAAACTTGGCGACTGGAAGGGTGCATGTTTCTTTGATCTGTGAGTCAAAGGTAGGATTGACCAGTTTGCATGATAGAAACATGCTTAGTTTGCGTTTGACCTCGTATGTCTTGAGTTTTAGTTTCTTTAGGATGGGGTCCAACTGTTTGTAAATCTGTTTCCAGATATAGTCCACATGGGTACCACCATTACGTGTCCATATTCCATTGACAAAAGACTGCTGTTGGAAATCACCCGTTTCATTGATACCAATCATCAATTGCCAACGTTTGTTGTCTTGTCGGAACACAATGTCTGACATGTAACTCTTCGCGTAGTCGTCGGGTCTCATCGTGATTTCATCGCCATTTAGGTAAACTGTTACCGATGGGTTGCATACCTTGAGATCGTGCACGCGACGTTCCATCATCCACATAGTGGATTTTGGTATATTTTGAATGCCAAACTTTTCCAAGTCTACCGCACAAACCACCATGGTCCTTGATTTGGTGTCTTCGTAATCCGTAATACATGGTCTGTTCACTTTGCTCATATTGTTCTCCCATGTCTGAATGTAACATTTCTTCTTACGGTGATCCCATATGGATACCTTGAAATTGGTTGCGAATATGTTGGCCAATTTGGCTCCGTAACCGTTGCGACCTCCTGTGAGACGTTCCTCCTTGTCGTCATAGTTGTTGGAAGTACGCAAATGGCCGAATACGAGTTCAGGTGTCCATATCTTTTCTTTCTTATGTTTGACAACCGGTACGCATTTGCCATCGTTGTCTACAATGAATCCCTTTTCATTTATATGGACAGTGATATTGGTTGTCTTTCCTCTGCTTATATTGTCAGAGGCATTGACCAACACTTCATCGAAGATTTTGTAGAGGGCTGGTATGACCTTCAGTTCTCCACTGTCGATATTGGTATTGTCCCATGTTACCGGTTCTACGGAACCAACGTAGGTGTCCGGGCGTAGTAGGACGTGATTTCTTGCACTTACTTTCTGATATTGAGAAGACATGTTTGCTTTTTTCTTTGGCATTTA
>MDTA01212860.1_pt1 | contig 18949 bp, 11 predicted proteins | sample 811151 | NCBI WGS metagenome assembly MDTA01 (sample SAMN05326648, study PRJNA326480) | marine metagenome | isolation source: seawater | place: Indian Ocean: South | collected 2010
CAGAGTGCATGCGTGACATAACAGAATCTCCGATGGCGGCGACCTGCTCTTCCTCTTTAACCACTACGTAAATACGGTAGCTTATTTTTCACAATCTGTGGCGTGCCTTCGCGAGTCTTCCTGGGCCAGATGGCCATTCCCAACCAGGTGCTATTGCTCTAGCACTCCCTATCAATGCCCCGTCTTGAGTAACCAAAATTTCTTCTCCCATTCTAATTTCACCAGATACCGACTCCAGATTTGTAGGAAATATGTCTCCCTTCCAATCATGGTCCTCCAAGATATTGACCGAAGGAAAGTATCCACTATCGTAAAGGAGTGGGAGTGACTTCTTTGAGAATGCGAATCTCCCATCACGAGGATTCCATCTCGCTAGTTGCTCGCCGCCTTTAGAAATACTCAGTATTGGTAATCTGCCGGAAACTGTACTTCCCTCTAGCCATGAGTCTGTGCCATGTAAAAATCTGGACCTCGATTTCATTACCTCAATCCTATGTTGCTTTTCCGATTTATCTGTCAGATTCATGTTCTCAATAGATTTGAGGACAGATTTCTTTAACTCGTTTAGTGATTCCTTGGAACCGGCTGTTCCTCTTCTCGTATTATGACACACAGTTCCCTCGATGGAAATATCCATTCCAGAATGATTGATTATCTCTTTGTAGCCTATCCTCTCACAAACTTCAGAAATCATTGAGTTTACCATCTGTAGTTCATCTGCATCCCAATCACCAGTTACAGGTATATCGTAGTGCGCAGCAGGCCAAATATCCTCCAGCTCTCTTGGAACTAGCCCCAGAGGGGAAGTGACCATGATTTGATGCGCCCTATTACTAGGAATATTTCTTAGGAAGCGATGATGGCTTTGAGAAAGTCTGTATGGTTTAGTTGCCGAACATGGGAGTAAAATCAGTAACTGTTCTTGGTGACCAGGAGGAGTATGTAGACTTGACACCCTATTTCTCCAATCATTAACCAAGGGATCTTGTCTACTGACTGGAGAGTTGTACCTCAGCTTTCTTCCACTAGTATCTACTGAAGTCAGAGTGGATCTGCCCTTATCGGCCATAGTTAGTGAATCATGTCTCCTTAGCCTTTCAACAGATCTTGGGCTTGAAAGACTTGCCTTCTCAGCCAACTCCCTGACAGTCCCTGATCTAATTGCTGACCTAAGTGATGCAATTGAGTGCCTCCAGTGCTCTATTTGAGTATCCATATTCACGTTCTCTCCAAGAGAGGTTTCTGCGTATCTTGGCCCATCAGAGGTAAGAAGTAGTCCGTTTGCATTGGCTATTCTTGATCTTGAGAGATCGAATAAATCTACCCCTAGCCATGATAAAAGTGCACAATTATCTGGTCCTGAGATTCCAGGAGTCCATATCAGAGAAGAGGAGAATCTCCTCCTGACCACATTCAAGGCATCTAGTAATTTCCCACTTGAGTTTGATAGTTGAGGAGCATCTGTTATCGCTATAACTGAAGGCTGGAGTTCTGCACCTAGAAGAGAAATATCATGATGAAGAGACTGCCACGATAGTGGTAGAAATTGATTTCCGGAACCGAATTCTCCAGAATTAGATTTAGAGAGACTGGAAGGCAGAACTAGGCCCTCTGAAGCTTCCCAATTATCTTGTCCATCGAAAGGGAAACATAAGTCTCCACGCGTGCTCAGTTCCAGTCTTGCAGGGAGTTTGGTTGAATCCCTACGGAAAATGAAAGGGGCTGTTTCCAGGTTAATCTCTGGGTCCAACTCAGATAGAACCAAGCCTGGCGCCCAAGAGGAAGGATTTCTCCTATCGCCCAGTGAGAAAAGTCTAGAGAAACGGTTCCTTGAGGTGACTTCTCTAGACAATGGCCTGTCACTCATGCGTCTGCGAGTGGAACATTTCGCTTGAAGGATTCTAAGGCAAGACTGTTTCCGGCAATCATGGGTGCGGCGAGGGTGTGTTCATTTGCAGCTGTACTCATGCTGACAATTTCGGGCCTAGTAGGGGCTAATAATGAAGACGAGTCAGAGGTATTGTTCCAAGGTAATTCTGATGTAGACGGCCCTTTTTGGATAGAGTTTTCATGCGAGCTTGATACTTGTCAGGATATGGAACTAGTTGTATGGATCGACGACTCACAATATCGGATTATGGATTCTCATCTTGTTGAATGGAGTGGCTTAGTCCGCGGGTCAGTATCTTGGGAGCTTTTTGCAAACCCATCTCTCACAATTGAGAACTTCGCTATGAGGTCCATCGTCAGTAAACAATCGGATATCATTGAGAGTTCCGATCTTCCAGACTTGGTGCCTCCTCCTGGACAGCAAGACGAATGGGAGTCCATATCCGCTTCATCTAATTGCCAACTGAACAGGTGCAGTCGAGCTGAGATTCTATCAGAAGGTGCTTCTCTCGTTGGAATTCTCGATTCTTCTGCCGATGATGACGCGATATTAGTTGAAGGTGATACTGGTGATATCGTCAAGATATCTAACATACAAAGTCCTGATAGTATCAGTATTGAATACTGGAGTAGGTCGGATTCCAAAACTCTAATTGGCTCAATTTCATCAAGTGAGTCGGATTCATTGTACCTGGACTACCCAGCAGATGCAGAGCTATGGATCCGGATTGTCCATTCAGACGAAAGTGATTTTTCCCCTTACAGTTTCGACTTGGTCAGGTTCGATGATGAAATTGAAGGTCCTTCAGGGGAGGAGCTTGGAAATCCATGGATGTATGATTTTCAATTGAGTAGTAACTCGACCAGCTACGACTTTTACAGAGGGCATATATCTTCTAAAGACCTTCTTGGAGATTCAATTCTGATTTCTACGGGGGCAAAAATTGACCTTCCAATAATCTGTCATTTCACAGGAGAAGTGACCTTGGAAATATTGCTACACGATCTAGACGGCAATATAGAAAAGATTGTGGAGGATTCGAATCAATGCCCTCAGAATATTGAGACTGGCCATTCCAGCATAGGCATAGAGTTCAGGTTGGAGTCTGAACTAGCAATAGAATGGGAAATTGAAGTGACTCCCCCTGAATCGGGAGATGGGTTTCTTCTCGGGGATGCTCCTGATCTGTTATGGCTTGAGGCGGGGCCCTCGGAGTTCTGGGAGGTACTTTCACCCAGTACCACTCCTTACTCCGGCAGTTTAGGAATTGCAGACAGAGTAGATATTTATCCTTTCGAGATAACAGATTCAAATGGATCCAGGGTGATGATTAGGTCCGATATCGAGTCTTCAGTAATATACCAGATTCAAACCCTTAGTCAGGATAGCTGGCAAATTATGAATTACACTAATGGTAGTGTAATCAGTGTCCCGCCAGGTATTCATGCCATTAGAGTGGAGGGGCTCTCCCCCATAGTTGGACATGTGGAGTATGAATTCTACATAGTCTACTTGGGCGAGAACATTCCAGATGACGGTGAATATCGTGACCTGTCTCATCTATTCGCCAATTTCTATGTACTAATAGGTGGTCTGATGCTACTTCCCCTTGCAGTTGTTTTGTGGTGGAATAGATCTTTGTTTTTAGAGAATAAAAATATCAGGACTGGTTTTGAGATTCATGGGATTAAGAAACTCGAGTTACTTAGGGAGAGGCTGTCTCTTGAAGGTGAAAATTTAGAGGAGGATAATGAAGGCATTGTGAGGGCACTGAGTATGTTGGGAGACAGTTCTTGGGATGAGGCACTTTATGACTTAGGAAAACCGTCGCTCAGACACATGACTGAACAAATTGAGATTTGTGGCTGGATTATTCCAGAAAGTAGCTTTCTGATTCTGGGTATCAGAACCTTTCAAGATAAGTGGGAATTAACAGCCCTTAGCGTCAGCTCCCCAGAGGGTTCGACTGTCTCTATTGCGAAGGTTAGTCCCGAGCATATGTTTGAAGATAGAGAGGTTTTCCTGGATACATTGAATCCAGATACGAAGAGATTCCTAAGTATGGAAATTAGTGGAAATCCGTCATTGATAGAGTTGGAAATTTCAGGTTTGATTGACGGCGAGCCATTGGCGGCCGTTCCTAGAGGAGCGATTTCCTTTAATTTGGAATAGTTCAACTCCTTCTCTTTCTTGCTTCGTCCCTGATTCTTTCTTCTATGCCATCATGGTCCGACCCAAGAATATCTGACAGAGATGAAATTTTCTTTTTTTCACTTCTGGAGAGTTTTTTTGGCATATCTAGTTTCAGAACAATCATTACAGAGCCCCTTCTTTTGCTACCTTGCATAGGCAAACCCCTACCTCTAATTTCAATTGTATCTCCAGGTTGAGAACCTGCGTCTATCTTTACCACGAGATTATCTCCATCGATATGAGGAATTTCTATTTTAGTTCCTAGGGCTAAATCTGAGAATCCAACAGGAAGTCCCATCAACAGATCAGCAGAGTCTCTCTCAAACCATGGATGACGTTGAATTTCGATCTCAATGTAGAGGTCCCCGGGAATTCCATCATCGCTCGCGGGAGCACCTCCATATTCCCTCATCCTGAGCCTAACGCCTGATGAGATTCCAGGAGGGATGGTGAATTTTACCCTCTTAGTTTGGTTGGAACGACCTTGTCCATTGCATGATTTACACGGATCTGAGATAAGTTTTCCACTTCCATTACAAGATGGGCAGTCTGAAACTGATCTTTGTGTGAATGGTCCTAATCTTTCTAACCTCTCTATTCTGCCCCTCCCTTCACAATTTGGACATACTCTGACTCCGGCAGGATCGAATGAGCCAGTTCCCTGACAATCGTTACATTTTCTCAGAGCTTCAATTTCTATCTCATCCTCCGAGCCGTCCATTGCGACTTGGAATGGTACTGAATGACGGTAAATGAGGTCGTCCCCCTTAGTTCTCTTACGCCCTCTTGATGAGCCGAAGAACTGATTGAAAATGCCATCAAAGCCACCACCGAATAAATCATCAAGACTTATGTTAACTCCTTGGAAACCACTAGGACCGAAAGGAGATGAGCCTGGCCGACTGTGGCCAAAAGTATCATACTTCCTTCTTTCTTCTTCATTGGAAAGTATCGCGTATGCCTCTTGGACTTCCTTGAATCTTTTCTCTGCTTCCATATCATCTGGATTCTTGTCTGGGTGATATTTCCTCGCGAGTGATCTGAACGCCTTTGTGATATCGTTCTTGGAAGCATTTCTGCTTATCTCAAGGACATCGTAGTAGTCCCTCTTCTCCGTCATGATGTCGGAGGCTAAAGTGGGGGTGATTTGAATCGTTCCCTATGATAACAAGTAATTTCCACATGAGATGCAATACTGAGAGTCTCCGTCATTCATCGCCCCGCAATGATTGCACTTGTTGACTGACCTAATATTGGAAGAAGGCGTTATGTCTTCCCATGGGCTTCCTGAAAGTTTGTTTTTGGAGGCCCTCTTCTTGGTTTTATGAAGTTCTTTGATCTTCTTCTTTTCTTCCTTTCTCTTCATCTTAAGAAGTCTCTTCCTAGCAGATCTGTCTAGGAACGAGTTAATGATATTGGATATTGAATTACGCTTTTTTTGTTCTTCTTTCAGTTCTATATTTTCCTCATCGATAATTGTTTGGAGTCCGGAAACACGCACATCTGCCTCGTACCCATCTTCCACCTCTGATTCATCCATCTCAGTATTTAGGCTTCCAATTTTTCCTGTCATTCTCTTGTTGACTTTAGCACTGATTCTCTTGTTTGATGTATTTGCCTTTATTTCCAGCTTCTGCAAAGCACGATCAGATTTATCATCCCAAAGACCTCGATCCTCACTTTTGTAAGTCTTTGACAATCTCCTAATTGCCCGAGATCTGTGGAACTCGTGATCCTCGACCCTAAGATATCTGTAAAGCATCAGTGCACCCAATGAAAGAGCGAGTAGATGAATGGAAATCTCCAATAAGTAATCTTCAGATATTATCTCCTCGAGTGCGGGTAATCCAAATCTAATCGCTATGACACATAATGTTGGTGCGAATAACAAAGCCAGTGAAGTTGCAGGGGAACGAACCGGCATATACGACCCCTAGAAAATTCTCATTTGAATCATTCGTGTATATGAGCAAGGATGAACAAAACTTTCAGCCTCGTTGTACTCGAAGAGCCATGATTAGGGAGATTGAGATTTCAACTACCCTTCAACCGTATGAGGATTTAGATAAGGTTATTGAATCTATAAAACCATTATTTCCGGACTGGTCGCCTGAGATTACCAAAAGAGAAAGTGGTTTTCCTTCGAAAAGTAATCCGGAGATAATTTACGGTACTTCATCGTCAATGGATTATTTTCTAGAGGCAATTAGGAAACAATCTATCCTAGATACCGCGTTAGATGCGATGACTATGGAGGAGGACGACCAAATTTGCGATTTTACTATCTCAAGATTGGCTTCATTGGCTGGCAAGGTATCGTTCACGCTTGGTGAAAGAGTAATCGGAGGGAGTATTGACATCTCCATTACCGGAGTTGGCCTTATTGAATGGTTGGAGAAGGCGACATGGCATGAGGGCAGGAGAGAGATTCCACGTGGCGTAGGAGATGAGTTGTCAATGTACAAAGATGGGAGCCCAAGAGAGTGGTTCGATTAACCTAGCCCCGAATTTGGAATTCCATCCCTGTGCCAGGCCCGGATAGTAGGAAGGTCAGCAGGAAGCCATTTTACTTCCAAAAGCTCTTCTTGTGACAACCATCGTGATTTTTCGTGCTCCAAGAGGACTATCTCTTGTCTATCGACAATTCCACAGTCAAAAATATGGAGATTGACGTCTCTATCTTGGTAACTATGATTAATTTCACAAACTTTTGATATAGGATATACTGAAACTCCTAGCTCTTCTTCTATTTCCCTAGATAATGCATCTGTGAGTGACTCGCCTCCTTCCACCTTCCCGCCTGGGAACTCCCACCAACCTGACCATGCATCCCCTTCTGGCCTCATACAGGCCAATATACATCCATTCTGATCTCTTATCATGGCACCGACTACTGTCAATTTTGGCCTTGTAACCATAAGTCTAATCGCTCTTGAGACAACCTCGACCTGCCTAATGAGGGGTATCTCTGACATCATTGGAAGGTGGATGAATAGTATGGGAATAGAAGAATTTGAGTGACTAGATAGGGTCTTGAAATATGTCTCATTACACACGTAGCTTCCAGCACTATGGCTCCACTGAACATCTATATCGTGTTCAAATTCCTCATCGAAATTATGTATGCTTACCGTAGTCTCGATTCTTTCGGGTGCGTTTTGGAGAATTTTTGACTTCTCCACCATCCTTCCGGAATTATCGGGGGATTCCATCGAAATCATATTATTTGCAAATCTCTCAAACAGTATCTTCTCAGAAATAGTGGATAGTCCCAAATGGATTACTGCATCGAATTCACTGGTCTTGAGAATATCCAGTGAAGAATTAGTTCCTTTTTCATCCACAGATAGGATACTCGGGATAATTTCTATATTTTGTAGCCCCTTATTTGAAATTATTTTTACAACCTCCGAGGACTCGTTGATATCTAGACCTGAGAATGGTTCGAAACCCGTTAGTAGGATCCTCTTTTCCCCCATGGACTTAGCGAGCCGTGCTCAACAGTTGTCTTTTTGGGTCTATTAGCAGTCACATTCATTCATATCGGCATCTTCCAATGTACGATGGAACACGAATACGTGGTGATTCTGCCTCCTGAGGAAGAGGAAGATGAGGTAACTGCAATTGGAGTAATTGGTGTCATCTGGAAGGAGTTGAGTGGGGGAGTTGGCCCCTGGGGAGCACTAAGGCCATTAGTTGCAGTTTTGCTGTCTCTCGTTCCTTTTCTATTCCTTGGACAGCACTTCAATCGCCAGCATAGAAAATCTGTTGGTTGGTTCGTAATACAATTCCCACTAATTTTGTCAATATTCCTATGGCCTATTCTATTCGTCTGGTCCATATTTGACGCGTGGTGGGTGTCCAGTGGTATCGTTGCCGGAACTAGATAGTCAGAAATTTTCCGGGAGTTGTAGTGGGCTAAAAAGATGTCCCGGACTAGTTGATTTTGCCAGTTGTGTCCTAACAATATGCTCCCAATCTCTGAGGACAGCTAGTGCAGGAATGAATGGCAATTCAGTCTCATTTAGTACAGTTCTGATAATTGTGTCTAGAATGTCCATTCTATCGCGATCCACGGATTCCAGTATCCTCTCCAAGGGGAATGAGTCCATGACGGGTGCTTTATCAGAGGATTCTATTGGACGGGGAGATAGCAAATCTTTGGGAAGATCCTCATTACTATTCAATGCCTTTTCTTCTAGTTTTTTAACTAGAATACGAATGTACTTTGAAATTACCAATGATACTTCTATTACTGGTTGTCCGTATTGATTGATGAAGTTGACCATGTTTTCTTGTAGGAACAGAAGCTTTTCCTCCGTAGAAGATGAGATGCTCGGTATCTGTCCTTCTTGTTCGTCCATAACTATTCCCTGGATTATTTATTTAGAGTACTAGGTTGACCTGTCATCATACCTTATCGGCGAACCACTGTTCCCCCTTATCCCATCTAGTAAATCATCCTCAATTTCAAAATGATCGTTTAACCAATCTCCATCGGTATCCCAGTTGGTAGGGTCTGTACCGTCTGCAATCTGATCACCGTCGATATCCAGTATCCACCAACCGTAGACATACTCTCCGAGGAAGACATTTGGAAGATGATACTGGTCTCCTGCAATCCTGTTAAATGTGTCCGTCCACTCGCCGTTGAGCGAAATTAAATCATCGCTACTATCAACATTCTCATAATCCAAATCGTAGTCATTGACCACCAATGCGTAGAGTCTATCATTATCATTTATTTTATTCATCCTGAAATAATTATTAGATGTGGCCGAGCTACCCGAGCAGGTCCCCAAGAGGCTCTCCCTCAATTGCCACCACTCAGATACCGGATCTCCTGAACAGTCAACAAGATTTGAGGCTCTGACCAAGGAAGGAGATGACATCGAAGCATTGACTACTCCGTAGTATTCTTGGAAGTTGTTGTAAGGCTGGTAGACGCAACTCCCTCCAGAACAGTCCCAAGCACCATCATTATCTGCGTCTTGCCCGGCATCAGAGGGATCTGTTGGGTCGTGAGTGAACCATGCCCATTCTAGCACTGGCCTAGTTATCAATCCGTTAGAAACCTGGACTGGTTTCCAAACCACAGAAGTAACTTGGTGCCAAGCAACTGAAATTTGCAGTCTAGAAGACCAGTTATCATTTGTCTCATTCCAACCCCTATAATACTCGTAAAAGTCTGGCATCATGTCTCCATCAGTATCGTTATCTAGTGGGTTAGTCCCATACTTGAACACCTCCCTTCCATCAGATAGATTGGAGTCCTTGACATAGGACGTGACTACGCCATTGGTGAAAACAGGCTTCATTACTTTGGAATCGTCATCGCTATCATCGTCTAATGGATGGGTGCCGTTGTTATACTCCATCAAATTGGAGAACAATAGAGACTGGGCTCCTTGAGGAATTTGTCCTTCCTGACCGTACTCAGAGAACTGTCTTGACTCCCAATTGCCCTGAGGCGCGGGAACATCGGAGATTTCTCTATCAAACCATCCATCGGAATCGGGATCATAGTTTATGTCCAAAGGATTTATTGGATTTAGTGACCATCTAAAGTCATTAACAGGCAGGAATTCACCATATATCGAATAGCAAAATTCCCATCCATCTGGCATCCCATCAAGATCCGAATCTTCATCGGTAGGATCGCTCACTCCGGCTAGGCTGATGTTGAAATTGTCTGGCTCTAAGGAATTGATTAGCCCCATTCTATCTGAAGATTCCAGACTCTTACTTCTAAACATATCATAGAGCTGCCCAAACGCAGCATCATATGACATTCCTTCCTCTCCCATAAATGCATTAATCGCATCAGCGCCATATGAGACCAGGCCAGTCTCATTTGGGATTGTATCAACAGCTAACCTTTTTCCGTAAATTCTAGATTCAAATTCTGCTAAGTTGTCAAATGACTCAGAGTCTGAAATCTGGCCATTTCCATCACAGTCGTAAGAGTCGCCGTCAGAGTCCCTAGAAACATCAGATCCCGTTAATGGATTCATTTCCCATATATTTTGCTCTAGATTCCACTGAGTGAACCAATACTCATAACCATCACTCATCCCATCTCTATCAGTATCCACATCATTTGGATCTGATATGCCTAGAAGAGCGGATAGGAGTGGTTTTGCGGGGCTCCCTGACAGCCAATCTTGGTATTGTTCCATAGCTAGTTGCGCCTTTCCTTCCTTTCCGAACAGAATTCTAAAGACTCTGTTATTGGCCTCTGTAGGATCTATCGAGTCTGCCTCTTCCCACATCCTAGGGGCATCTGGAGGGGAGAGTCCCCCGTTTGCAGGATTATTATTTGTAAGATTGAGTTCGACTTGATCGGTGATTCCGTCTAAATCAGAGTCATAATATCCGTCGCCAGCCACCAATGGATTTAATGTCCAAACAGAATCAGTTGAGTTCCACCTACTGAAAATTAATTCAATTCCATCTAAAAGGCCATCTCCATCCGTATCAGGATTATTTGGATCGGCAGTTAGTCCGGTTAGATTCTTCTGATCGTCGGACAGGAAATATCCGAAAGAGTAAGTTGACTCTGCAGAAAGCCAGGGAGTGGGAAGTAACTCTCCCCCTACGCTAAGTAAGTAGAATTGTGGTGATGTAACAAGAGAGTCTGTCTCACTGAGATTTCCATCTATCGAATTGTATTCTTCCCAGTTATTCATTCCATCCCCATCGGGATCACCATCTTGATCTCTCTCGTCTACTGGATTTAAGGACCATTTTTCATCAAACAAGCTCCATCGCGAATGATAGTATTCCCAACCATCTGGCATTCCATCTCTGTCTGAGTCAGAAGAAAGTGGATTTCCGGATCCAATATCTTCCTCAGTAGTTCCATTGAATAAGCTGAGGTACGATGTACTGGTGTACTCGCCAAAGGAGCCTGGGGCGAGTCCCTGCCATGAGGAGTGTGACAGATTCGTGACGAATCCGTCGGGGAATTCCATTCCAGACTCTGTGATATCGTTGTAAATTATCTGATCTTTCAGATGGTACTCCAGCCAATTTACCAGTTGCTCGTCCATTGACAGAATGCCGTCCATGTTGATATCATAACCATCGCCGTCGGGGTTGTTGAGTGCGTCTGACCCATTCAGTGGATTGATTCCCTTGTTGTTCTTATTCCAAGAGCAAGTATATCTCGCCTCCCAGCCATCAGGAAGAGTATCCCCGTCAGAGTCTACGTTGTTCGGATCTGTGGGTATCCACGATAGTGCCGACTCATTTGACTCCCCATGGGAAGGAAGCCCTTCTCTGATGACATCCCCAATTATTTCTCCCCACTTGTACTCGCATAGATTTGACAGCCCGTCTCCATCCGCATCTTCTTCTGCATCGTTTGGATCTCTTGGGTCCAAAGTCCAGAGATTACCTCCAGTGTATATGTCCCCGATCCATCTCCTGTTCTCTATCTCCCAACCATCGGGCATTCCGTCCCCATCGGTATCCGGATTGGTGGGGTCTGTTGGGCCGTCTGTACCCCCTCCTGCGCCCGAACCTAGCCATCCTTCAAGATGCACAGTCTCCGATTGTGATGATGATTCGTCACAAACATAGTCATCATTTAGATAATGGCATGAAAATGATGTTGAGTCCAAAAACCAACCCCAGTACTCTTCGCCATCGGTAAGCCCGTCTCCATCAGAGTCAATATTTCTTGGATCGGTACCATTTGTACCGAATTGTGAGGAGTTTACATATCTAAACTCCTCCAAGTTACTCCACTCACGAATAAATATAGTTCCATCAATAAGAGGAAAACTTACTCCATCGGCATCAGCATCCCTCGCCCTATCAAAGGGATCTGTTGGATCTAAACCGTGAACATATTCCCAGCCGTCTGGCATCCCATCAAAATCTGAGTCGTCCGATAATGGATCGATCGGCATTATATTCATAAATCTCCCAGGCGATGATCCTGAGAAAATCCAATTTTCATCTTCGTTTTCCATTGAAATGAGGTTGGTCACAAGTCCAGGCATTCTGGTCTGATTGATGTAGGGCCCCAAAACTCCTGTATGCCCCCCTTCAAGAGACCATGTCCCGTCCCTAGAACCTAGAATGACCATTCCCTCAATTGCCATGACTGATCTGATATCATTCGCACCTTCTGTCCAACGATCCGAATTGAACATTCTATCGTTACTTATCGAAGATCTAGGCATCTGCATGAATACTGATAAGTCAATTAGGTGTAAACCACCCGCTGTACCCATCCACACTCCTGTAACTTCTTCCAGATCCCCATTGTCTAAAATTGGTCCTGCTGGCTCCAAGACGTTGACGACAGCGGATTTAGATTCGTTTAGTATATCGGCCATTCTTACGAATGTCTCAGCATCTTCGATGTCGAAGACCCACCATGGTTCGCCCGCAGATGTAACTCCGTCTGTAGTATTCCATGCGATCAATCCTGAGTTAGTAGCCACCATTAGGAGAGGACCTCTACCTTGTATTGGAACTTGGATTGCATCATTAGCGGATACCTCCGATTCGGACAGAGCCTCTGTCAATGGAGAGCTGAGGGTTTCCTGTCCAACACTTACTGATCTCCCTCCACTCCAACAATCTCCTCCAGAGCTTTCATCTGATACGCTGACAGTCCATGCCTTCTGATGCCCGAAAACCATTAGATCCAGATTATTGCTACCTGTATCGAGTTCCATCATCGATACCACATGACCTATTTCAGATTCAGAAATGGACGACATTATTGGGAGGCCATTTTCCATTGAAATACAGTGTACCCCTAGGTTTGTTCCAATAACTAAGAAGTCTGAGTTCCCACCAGGAGACCACCTGACCATCGAGGTCATCTCTAATCCAGGTGGGAGGTTATGGAGAGATGATATTTTGCCGAATGGATCTAGTGTAGTTACTCCATATTTGGAGCCGACAATTATTCTTTGTTGCTCACTATCTTTGATCATGGTGTGTACTGCCGCATCGACCAATCGGGTCTGTGTAGATTGATCAAAAGTGAGTACTGTTCCATCATGACTAGTTACTGCAGTACCTCTAATTCCTGGTTTGACCCAGGATCCTTCGTCAAAGTAAACCATGTATTCTTCGAAATTACTGAATGCCTCCCCCCATGCTGCGGTAGCGGTGGACGTATCAGGAATCACATAACCGTCCCTGTCTAAATCCCATCCATCGTTATCAGAATCTAATACTGCGTCACTGGCGTTCCTGGGGTCAAGTCCGTAATGTGCTTCCCATCCATCTGGAATTCCATCACCAGGAATGACAAGTCCAGTTGCCAATAGATCAGACCAAGAGTAGTAATCAGAATCTGAACGTGTAGGATCGGTTCCAAGCCACCCATCATCGCCTGTAGGCCTTACTATTGATTCCTGACAGGCATACTCACTCATCCCTGGAATAGTCCCTGAGCACCAAAGCCCATCTCTCTCTGTAATCCAGTTTTCAGGGGTTCCGAAAGAGTATTCTTCTGAGTTTGAGTATCTCTCGGTAATATCGATGTGACCGTCTCTATTGACATCGAAGCCGTCCCCACAGCCAAAACTAAAATCATCGCATCTGTCAATATCTTCCGTACTATCAGATGGATCTAGTGGATCGAACCAGAGGCATGTCCATGCATTTGTCGCATTGAGATAACCCAGACCTCCCTCAGTGCACATGTGTATCTCGTATCCATCTGGGAGTCCGTCTCCATCTGTGTCCGATGAGGTGGGATCCAGATACTCCCTGTTTCCTGATTCTGTCAATTCGGGAGGTTTTCCTGTTAGGGATAATCTGTCGGTAAAGCATTTGTCGAGAGTATATGGCCAGCAGTATTCCAACAGGGCTACGGCTCCATCCCTATCATGATCAGACATATTATCAGTACCGTTGTTCATGTCCAGACCTAGTACCTCAAAGCTCCCTTCTGGAGTATCGAATACTATGTCCTCTCCATATATCGCCTCGTATTGGTCGGGGATTCTATCTTCGTCAGCGTCTGTAGCTGGAGGAGCCCCTCCTTCCGCGTCGGCGGGATTCGTGGAGTCGACTGGGGACTGAGGCCTAGTTTGTGAAACGAAAGCGAGGCTACTGAGCAAAAGTAGTACGATAAAGGCCGCTGTCTGCTTCCGCCTCATGTTAAAGCCCCAACTAGGTAGCCTTCAACGTCCTCGGTTGACTTATGATGGTGATGGAGCGTCGTTCGGACATTGATTCAAAATATGTGGTTGTGGATGGGTCGAATAATCAATAAATGAGCTTGAATAATAATTATCATAGGATTTGTTCAAAGGTCGTCGTTTTCCCCGTAAGCTCGGAGCCATTGGCATGAAGATTACTCACCTCGGAAGTGGGAGCAGGGGAAATTCTGTTCTGTTGTCCACGGATGAATCTAATGTTCTGGTAGATTGTGGTTTTTCATTAAAGAAGACAGAGTCTAGATTGGATAGATTATCAGTAAATCCAACAGATATAGACGCCATACTTGTTACTCATCATCACTCTGATCATTCTAAGTCTGCCAAGAGAGCTGCGAAAAAGTGGGGAGCTCGGCTAATCAGTAATGCAGAGACTGCCAAAAGAATGCAGTGGGAAAACTCAGAGGAGCTCATAGTGTTCTCCGAGCTAGAAAGAATTGATGCGGGTGTTGACCTTAGTTTGCTAACTGTTCCCGTACCGCATGATGATGCTGATAATGTAGCTGTGATAGCTTGTGATGATAAAGGCGGAAGGGCTGCCATAGTCACTGATCTAGGTGAAGTCACGGCTGAGCTGTCATCTCATCTCAGGAAATGCGATCATATTTCCATTGAGTCTAACTACGACCACGACCGTCTAATGAGGGGAAATTATCCAGACTCTCTGAAAAGGAGGATATCGGGCAGAGGAGGTCATCTTTCCAATTCACAGACCGCTTCTGCACTTAGTAAGATTATCCATCCAGAGCTGAGTAGTATCGTACTGTGTCATCTTTCTGAGAGTAACAATCTACCTCATATCGCAGAGAGCGAAGTTCTGATGGAGATTTGTGATTATTTCAAGGGGAGCTTATCAATATCCAAACAAGAGGGACCAGAGTTTAGTAATTGGATTGGTCAAATTGATTCGGAGAAGATATCATCCTAAATTAATGACCCATGACTACCCTGTGGACGGAGTTCTGAACGTCCCTCATCCTGTCGACAGCACCAAGCTCTCTGAATACTACAAGGGATCTCTGTAGGTAGTCCATCCTCTGCGATCTATTGCTCTCCACTTCCCCTAGTCTGGAGAGAATTTCTCCTTGCATCATCCTGAAGTCGTTTGCCTCTGCGATCGATAAAGCATCCAGATAATGTTGTGCTGCTTCATCTGATCTTCCTGCATCACTCAGGACTTGTCCGAGAAGCATCTCTACTTCCACTGCGCTTCTCGGATCTGATTGGTCCGATAGTATTTCCAAAGCTCCAGAATAGTGGTGCATGGCCAAATCATTATCTTTTATCCTTGCATAGTATCTACCTAGAACAGCCCTAGACCTAGCATGTAGCTTTTCTTGGCTGTTCTGTGCCGTTTCATCGTGAGCTTTCATTGCATGGTCTCGTGCCCTATCCAACTCGCCCATCTCAAGAAAAGCCGAAGCCAGTCTGATCCTTGCCTCTGTTAGGTTGGAAGAGTCTTCGGAATCCAATAGTTCCTCCACATTTACGTATACCTCTAATGCTCTCTTGTTATCTCGTTGACGTCTGAATATATACCCCATATTGTTATATGATCTTGCGGCGCCTTGAGCATCTCTGAGTTTTATCTGCATCTCCAATGCTTTCTTATGGAGGGCTAGTGCAGTATCCATTTCTCCCTTCTTTACCGCTAGATCTGCCCTGGATGAGTAGATCCTTGCCAGAGGCATAGTTAGTTTGTGTTTAACGGCTATGGGCAGTGCCATATCGTATTGTTCCTCGGCTTCATCCCACTTCCCTTGTACAGAAAGTATGTCTCCCGTGAGTTCATGAATTACAAATCGAGTCCTGGGTCCGAATAACCTAGCCTCGAGGACCCTGAGAATACCGAGAAGTTCTATGTGTCCGGCCTTGACTAGCTTGTGACCTTCCTCTGAAAGTGCCGAAGCAAGGCCCTCAATATCACCTGATTCATGGAGGTGGTGAATATGCTCTATACTTTCAGATGGATCGTCCCTCCTGGTCCTGTACCATTCAACCGCATTGGCGTGTAATGATTGCTTTAGTGAGTCTTCCATAGACCTAGTGAGGAACTCCCTTACTAGATCGTGAACGTCATAGTTTTCGCTATCTGCTTGTCTGGCTAGACCTTTTTCCACTAAATCGTCCAAAAGATCTGTTTCCATGTCTATTCCAGATATTGCTTCGAGTGGCATGGGTTCTCTGAATACCGCTATAGCTCCCAATAATCTCTTTTCAGCACCGGAAAGTCTACTGAAAATTTCCTTCTCAACGAATGCCTCCAGAGTTTCGTGGAATGTGCCCCCTACGCTTCCTCTATTTATTAGCTCAAGTACTAGTGGATGGCCTCTTGATAAGCTATGAATATGCAGGAATTGAGGCATCTCAATATCCTGCATTGTAGTCAGAATTTTCCTACTGGCTTCCTGATCGAGCCCGTCCAGGGGCATTACTAGAGTAACTATTCTCCCGGAAGAGTCAGATTCCGGAACTACCATTCTGAATGATCGGGAGAACATCACCAGTCCTACATTTTCTAGCTCTGGTATTTTCAATGAAAGTGATCTAAGTACTGAAATTAGTGTCTCATCTCCAACCTTGTGAAGATCATCTATTACAATTAGTGAAGGTGAGGTTTCTAGTCCATCGGAGATTAGATTGACCGCCATTTGTGGCTGTGGGACTGGAGTAGATGCAAGGTAGTCTGATAGATCATCGCTACCCATTGCAGATAGCCATTCCGAAATAGCCTCTAAGAATGCCCTAGCCCCCTCCCAATCTTGACATCTGTGATAAAGAAGATTTCTTCTGTGTGTGAAACTCTCAATTAGCTTGGCAGAAAGTGCGGTCTTACCAATGCCTGCTATCCCGGGAACTAGTATTGACCCTGATTGATGCTCCAATAGATTCACCATATTTTCTAGTTCCATTTCTCTTCCGTAAAATCTCCTAGTTCTCGGAAGGTCGCTCAATGAAGTTACCAATTGCTTCTCGATGTGTTTTGATAAGTCTCTCTCGATCAAGTCAGCAGATAAAACTGAAAGATCTATGGTACCAGAATCGTCCAGATATCGAATAACATCAACGTGCCTGAGAGGTAATTCTGTACTCTCTAAAGCCTGTGATAGCTCCATATTTGATGCTCTTCCATCCCTTCCAATCACTCGGACTACTTGCATTCCGACCTTAGACCATATGTCATCAGCTAATTTAGCTCCCTCATCGGTTAGAAAGTATGCCTTCCTTTTCCTTGAAACCCCAGTGACATGTGCCTGTTTCTCAATCAGATATCCCTGTTCCCTCAGGCCGGAAATAGCTCTTGGGACATTGGATCTAGCTATTGAAACTGCATTTGCAATACCCATCTGCGAGAGTGCAAAGGGAACTTCAACTTTATCGGCATGGTCCACATAGTCCCTCAGGTGAAGAAGAATCCTCTCTTGGACCCCGGGCTTGGGCACGGGAGTGACTGGCATAATTACGGTAGCAACATCTTCTATTCAATAATGTTCGTGATGGAAGCTTAGGGGCCATTCAGAGGAAATACTACTTTTCTTCTACCCATTCTTCCTTTTCTGTATCCCAAAGCCAACCTGGATGGTCTTCATCCTTTACAAACCTGGTTTCCCCTTCATCTGGCCTCTCTTTCTTGTTGTAATTATTCTCAGTTACAGAGTCTTCTTCGAATTCGATAAAGAAGTATGCAAAACCTGCAATTCCTAGAATTACAATGATGACGATAATTACCAAGAATGATGAAATTGATGAGTCTGAGTCACTAACAGTGATCTTTGACCCATCATATTCGAGACCCCCGTACATGAACTGAGGGGTAGCGGAGCTTGAAATCCTAGATCCGGGTATCCCTATAGTCCATGTTGAGTTATCTGAAACAACAGTATTGTTGACAGGGATGCCTCCAATCGTAGCTGTAACAGTTCTCCCGGGAAGGCCGATGCCGGAGAAGATAGCAGTTTCATCTTCGGAAATCATTGTTTCTTGGGGTGCATCGACCTCGAAATCTATCGCTATGACTTCGATACTCATTGGAATTGAGTTTGCCTTTGAGCCGAATTGATCTGATGCGACAAATACTACGTCGTTAACAGACCAGCCAGATATTTCGGGATCAAAGAAAGCCATCGATGTCGGATTATACCTAGCCACACCGTCTGCAGACACTGATATCACCACTGGATATTCGTCATCTGAGGCTATTTGCTCATCATCGTAAACTGATAGAAGGAGCTCTTGGTTGGGATCTGGGTCTGAGAAGAAATCTAGTAGATTAACTTCGAAAGTGGTGCATCTATCAGCTGATTGTGAATTTTCCTCGCAGTACAATGTTACTGATTCTACCCATCCAGACTGATCAAATACGGGTTGTCTATTTCCTGCATCTGGAGGATTGTCTGCGATTATATTGACTGACTTCCATTCGCTGTAATCGAATCCGTCATATGATCTCATCCTAATCTGGTATTCGAAATTATGTCTTAGTGACCTTGAATCCCATGTTGAGCTGAATACACCATTTGAATCAAACTCAATGACTGATTCTGAGTGAACTTCGATCATTCCGTTTGCTTTATCGAGGACTTGGATATCCACCCTAGTTACCTCATTGTCATTATCCCTGGCTACGCCCTCGAAAACTGACTCTTCTGAAACGGGCATTCTGTCTGACTCC
>MDTA01159693.1_pt1 | contig 18940 bp, 19 predicted proteins | sample 811151 | NCBI WGS metagenome assembly MDTA01 (sample SAMN05326648, study PRJNA326480) | marine metagenome | isolation source: seawater | place: Indian Ocean: South | collected 2010
ACGGCACAACGAGCAAATGCATTAACTTCAAAAGACTTTTTAACACAAAGATTAAAATTTTTTGCAGATGAACGTGAAGTAAAAAAAGCACAAGAAGCTGCTTTAGAAGATATGCAAAAAACAGTAAGAGTAGGTTTTTTTAATAGCGTACCAGATTTACAAGATATACAGGGTGATAAACAATTAACTGAAGAATTTAATAAACTTGTAGATGATAATTTAAATATTAATTTTGCTCAAAGTATATTTCAAGCACAAAATCCTTTACTCTTTGCTACCGGAAAAATGCTACCGAATATGTTTCAAGGTTTTACGATTGAAGGACAAGAGTAAATATGCCGGTATTTAATGTTAAATCTCCTACTGGTGAAATTCTAAAAGTAAATGCTCCAGAAGGTGCTAGTCAACAAGATGCTGAACTTTTTGTACAGTTTTCAAGTCAAGGGATATTATCAAAACCAAGACCTCCACTTGAAGATACTCGTAATATATTTGAGAGAGCAGTAGGTCGTGGTACTGATATTGTAGGTTTAGGTTATGGTTCTGCTAAAGAAGGGTTAGGTAGAGTTTTAGGTTTAGAAGGTTTAGAACAATCAGGAGCTAGAAGTGTAGAAGAGGCCCAAAAAGGTCTTGCTTTAACTGACCCACAAAAGACAACATTTAAAGATGTTAGAGAAGCAGAAGGTTTTTTAGATACAACAGGCAAACTCGTTGAATTTGGTGTTGGTGCTTTAGGAGAATCTTTACCGCAAATGGGTACAACCCTAGCAGGGTCCATAGCAGGAGGGTTAACACTTGGTCCAATCGGAGCAATAGCTGGTGGTGTGGGTGTAAACATACCATTTTTTTATGGCACTAACAGAGAAGCTCAAAAAGAAGCCATAAAAAGCGGAGATAAAATAGAATTAAGTGAAGGCGCTGCATTTTTAGCTAGTCTCCCACAATCATTTGCAGATACTTTAGGTGACAGACTTACGTTTGGTTTAAAAACCTTTGGTTTTGGAGCAAAGTTTAAACCTACAGACAGTTTACTTACAAAAGGTGTTAAAGGTGCAACAGCTGGTGTAATGGCAGAAGTTCCTACTGAATTTGGTCAACAAGTCATAGAAAGAGCGCAAGCTAATAAACCTCTGCTTAATGATGAAGCTATAGAAGAATATATAGAAACTATGGCAGCAGCAGGTTTAGTCGGTGGAGGTATTAGAGCCACTACCGATATTACTAGAAGTGCGTTAAAGAAATCTGATGATATAAGTTCTGAATTACGTGGCACAAGGGATCAGGATAGTAAAGAGCTTGAGCTTGAAGCTGAAACTGAACAAAAAAATATTGACGCTATAAATAAAAATATAACGCTAAAAGATGAGTCAGCTCAAATAGAAAGTTCTTTATCAGCTAATATTAATAGTCAAAGAGCTACTAGAGATAAAGCTCAAGAAGAATTAGATATTTTAGAAAAACAAAATGATGCTTCTATATCTCTTGAAGAACGAGATAAACTAAAGGATAAAATTAATTTGGCTAAAACAACAGTTAGTCAAGCAGATGCAGAAATAGCTAAATTGGAGGAAAATATACTAGTTCAAAGAGAAGTAAGAAAAGACCCAAATTTTAGCAATTTACCAATAGAACAACAGCAAGAAAAATTAAATTTAGTAAGACTAGAAACTAAATTTGACAATATAAAAACCCCTAGAGATTTTTTAACTCTTTTTGATGTTAATAATGAAAAAAATAGAAAAACGGTTGAAGCAGATTTAGATTCTAAGTTTGATGAAATAACTCCAACATCTGCAAAAAATTTAAATACAATAATAGAACAACTCGCTTCAAAAGATTCACCTATCTTAACCTCTAAAAAAGATTCGCAAACTATAAAAAAGAAAAAAGCACAATTATTTGATAGATTTAACAAAGAAAATAATGCAGATTTTGCAAAAATACAAGAGATTGCTCAACGACCAGAAGAAAAAGTAGATACAGAAAAAGGTAAAGAAGTAGTTGCAGAGACAGATGTAAAAACAAAAACACCTGAAAGTATCTTAAAAAATCTACAAGATTTTAAAATTGATAAAAACCCAAAAGTAAAGATGAAAGGTCTTAAAAACTCTTTAATTAATATTGTAGAAGGGTTAGAAAATACTACTTCAAAGGACAAAGTAGATGAATACAAAATTAATATCAATAATACTAGAACCAAAGAACAGTTAGCAGAAGTAAAAAATAATTTAGAAGAAGAAACTAAGAGTATAGTTGCAAAAACAGGTAAAGAAACAGGTGAAGAAGTAGTTGCAGAAACAGGTGAAGAAACAGGTGAAGAAGTAGTTGCAGAAACAGGTGAAGAAACAGTTGCAGCAACACCTTCTTTTGAGACTCGACAATTTGATAGTCCAATTAATTTAGTTCAGTCTTTTTTACAATCTAACGATCAAGCGTTTAATTTTTATGAAGAAATAGCACTTTTATTAGATTTAAAACAACAAAAAATTAATTCAGGCAGTCAAGAAAGTATTGATAGAGCGCTTAATAACTTAGAAAGACAAAAAAATGCATCAGGATATATTAAAAATTTAATTAATAGAGAGATAGAAGTTGATGTTTCACAACTTAACGATAGAATAAGTCAGTTAAAAAGAGCTATAGAAATAGAAATTTCTCGTATAAATACTAGTCCTGAAAGTGGTTGGAACGCAACTGCAGAAAATACCAAAAAATTTAAAGAAAAATTGACTAATGAATTTTTTAATGAAAACCCTACTAATCTAAAAATAATGCTTGGTCTAATTAAACGTAATAGACAAGAATCAATAGCTCCAACACAAGTAATTAATCCCACTACCCCTGAATATGTTACTTCGTTATTGTCAATAAGATTTGGCACTGATATTACTAAGGCTATTACCATTGCAAAAAACCCTCAAGAAATAGGTTTAACTGAACTGTCAGCGTCTGCAAAAGGTGCTGTATTTGACAAAAAAGTATACCTTTTTACCGACAATATAGAGATCGGTAACGAAATAGGAGTATTTTTACACGAAATAGGCGCTCACGTAGGTATGAGAGCATTTATAGGACAGGATAGCTACACTAATTTAGTTAATTCAATTAGACGTTTTGCTGCTAAAAATGATGGCACTATTGAAAGTAGGTTGGCCAATAAAGCGCTTGAAAGAGTGCAAAAAGCACAAGAAATAAGTGATGCAAATATAGAATTTGACGATGAATTATTAGCTTATTTTATCGAAGAAGCTGTAGACTCCGGAGTAGAGCCAAATAATACTGGTTTTTTAAATACTCCTTTAGGTTTTAGATTAAGAAAAATACTTAACAAGATAAGAGCATTAGTTAAAAGAATATTTGGCGTAAATATTGACCCTGATGCTCAAGAATTAGTGGATATAGCATATGGTGCAGCAAAATTAACTGTGCGTGACCCTACAGAAGCTCTTTCTAAAGTAGACAAAGACTTATTGTATTCCATAGCTAGTCCAGAAGCTGATGCTTTTACTACTGAAAAATTAAAATTTAACACTCCTGACCCAAGAAATTTTTACGAATTTTTAAGAGATGCTAAACCCGAAGATCTTAAAGATGTTTCTTTGGAAAAAATGAAGCAGTTAAAATACTATGTCTACAATTTTACAGGGTTTTTGCAATTAGCTGATCAGGTTTCAAAAATGAATTTTAAAGGTTCTGATCAACTTGCTGGAATAATAAGAAAAATAGAAGCGATTGTTAACCAAAGAAAAAAAGTTATTGATGACAAACGTAGAGAAGTAGAAGATTTTAGTTTGTATATTGAAGGGGTAATGAAAGACCCAAAAAATAAACCTTTTATACAAGAATTTGAAAATATAGTCCATGAATCTACGCTTGATGAAGTTGATTTAAGAAACAATACTGATTTAAAAGTTATAGAATCAAACTTATATAAACGATTTGAAAAATTACCACCAGCTTTACAAAAACTTTATGTTGATTTAGCTAATAAATATGAAAGTTTTGCTGATGAATATATAAACAGTATTCAACAGCAACTTGATAGTGTGGATGAATCTGGGTCTGCTACTACTACTCAAAGAAGAGAATTAGAACTTCTTAGAAGAAAAATAAAACCTTATTTTCCTTTGCTACGACATAATGGTCAGTATTGGTTAGACCATGTTGTAACTAACATAATGGACGACAATAATAATTTATTATTAGATGAACAAGGTAATCCTGCAAGGCTGCGTATTGTAGAATCTTTTGAAAGCAAAGGAGATCAGATTTTAGCTAGAAAAGCATTATTAAAGGAAGCTAGTGAAAAAGGGTCTAATATAATATCGGTTTCAAAACCATATGTAAGACCTAGAAATGCAGAAAGACAAAGGCCAATGAGTGAGGATGCTAGTGTAATATTAGATACTTTATTAACTGATAATTTACAATTAGATAAAGCACAAAAAGATAAAATCATGGAAAACTACCTTGATTTATTTCCTGCAAACTCGTTAAAAAAACAATTTAAAAAACGTAAAGGTAGAGCTGGTTTTAGAAAAGATTCAGCTCGTAATTTTGCTCAAGTAGGCCACCAAATGGCTACACAATTAGCTTTATTAGAACAAACTAAAGAGTTAAGAGAGGCATATGGTGCTTTAGATGCTTTTGAATCTGACTTTGAACCTCAAACATTTGAAACAGATGAATCTAAAAAAGTTGACCCAGAAGTTAACATGATAATTGAATCTTTACGTTTTAGAAGAAACTTTTTAAATAATCCAGTACCGCAAACTTACGCTACTTTTGCAGGTTATGGTAGTTACATGTTTTACATTTTAGGTAACTTATCTTCTGCGTTTGTAAACTTATCCCAATTAGGTATTAGTTATTTTCACATGGTTGGAAGATATGGTATTGCTGATACACACAAAGCATACATGGATGCCATAAAGAGATACCTTCAAGGTGGTAGAGATGATAATACTAAATATGAAATACCAAAAGGTTTAGCTTTCTTAGCAGGTGGTAAAACTACTTTAGGGGACAAAAGTTTTGGTGCTAACCCTAATTTATCTAGTGAATATAGAGAATTATATGATGCAGGACTCACTCGTGGGGCAATAAGACGGACTACAGGTCAAGAACTCATAGATATGCAACTTGGAGTAAGAGACGGTAAAACTGCTAATTTAGTGAGAAAAGCTCACAAATATAATTATGCCTTGAGTTGGTATTTTACCAATACAGAGCGAGCAAACCGTGAAATATCTTTTATGGCTGCTTATGATTTAGCTAGAAAAAGAGGTTCTAAAGAAATAAGAGCTGGAGATAGTGAGTTTTCTGTCAAAAAAGGTGATAAATCTAAAGAAGCGGCAATTAATTTTGCAGTAGATTTTGTGGATGAAATAAACGGACCTGCTGTAGCTGAAACCGGGCCAGCTTATTTTCAAGATGGTGTTGGTAAAGTAATTGGTACTTTTAAGCGATTTGCACTTTCACAAATATATTTGCAATATCGTTTATTTAGAGATGCTTTTCGTAATGTTAATTTAGATCCTGAAGAAAAAACAATAGCAAAAAAACAAATATTAAGTATTATGATACCCGCTTTTACCATAGCTGGGGTTAAAGGTTTACCGTATTATGGTGCAGCTGAAGTTCTTGCTGAAATAATTTTTAGCGACCCTTTATTTGGGGATGAAGATGAACCATTTGAATTTAATGCGTTTGTTAATTCTATTTTACCTGACTTTGTTCCTTCTAATGGGTTTCTTAATTTATTAGTAGGCGCAGATTTTGCCAGCAGAACGGGTTTTGGTAATATGTTATTACCTTATGATAATCCGTATGAAAAAGAAAAATTAGGTCCGTGGTATTACCCAATAAATTTAGCTGGTCCAGCCGTAGGTATATTTGAAAGTGCTTATGATGGTTTGCAACGTCTTTATGAAGGTGATATTTACGGAGCAGTAGAAAAAACTACGCCGTCTTTTATAAGAAACCCACTAAAAGCTTTTCGTTTTCAAATGGAAGGGGTAGTAAATAGAAAAGGTGTGCCAATAATGCAAGATGTGCCATTATATTCTGTGGCAATGCAAGCTCTTGGTTTTGCTCCGTCAGAATTATCAAAAAGATATAGGGAAAATGAATACGCTAAACGCTACGAAAGAGACATTTTACGTAGAAGATCTGGGTTGTTAACTAGATTAAATGCCGCAAGATTAACTAATGATTTAGAGGGTATAGCAGAAGCTAATCAAGATATACGAGAATTTAACAAAAGTGAATTTGGAAAATTTTTACCAATTACCGGAGATGTTAAAAAAAGATCATACAAAGGTTTTATAATAAACACGCAAACAGACCGATATGGCATGACCATGAACCCATCGTTAAGAAAACCAATACTTGATACACTAGATTTAGATGACCCAAGATTATAGGCTCCTTTCACTCCTTACCAGTTTCTGTAAGGCAATACGATGCCAGACCCACTAAGTATTACAGCAGCTATAGCTTTGGCTGGTAAATGCATAAATGGTGTTACCAAAGCCGTTAACTCAGGGCGTGAACTAGAATCCGCAATGGGACACATATCCCGGTGGTTTGAGTGTGTATCCGATGTTAATGCCGCAGAGCGAAGAGCGAAAAAGCCCAGCTTATTTAAAAAACTTACTGATGCTAAATCAGTAGAAAAAGAAGCCTTTGATGCGTTAATTGCTAAACGCAAAATGGCTGAGATGCGTAAACAACTTTATGAACTTATCGTATATACGTGGGGCAAAGATGCTTGGAATGAGCTTGTGCAGATGGAACGAGACATACGTACAGAACGCAAACGACAAGTTCATGCACGAGCAGAATTTAGACAAAAAATAGCGGATGCTATAATTATTTGTATTGGGGGTATTGCAATAGTAGGACTGTTAGTGGGTTTTGTCTACATACTATCATTGGGTGGGTAATGTTATTAGTTTTTATGCTGACAGTATATTTAGATGGAGAGCCGCACGGAGACAGAACGTATTGGAAAGATCTTAATAGGTGTATGTATTTCGCAAAAACTATTAGGAGACAAAATTATTTTCCGCCAGATAAAAAGTTTAACAGCCCAGAAGTAGCTGCTACTTGTTTACCTACTTATGTAAATCCAAATAAAACTAAAGTATGGGAGTAATATTTATTTTAGTCTCCAAACTCTTATACCCCTTATTTTATTCTCCACTACAGTTTTTATACGCACTTTATATTTCTTTTTAACGCATACTTTTCTAACTGTAGCGGTAGCATTTTTCGTGTCTAAACACGGAATGAAAAAAGAAGAGTATGGTAGAAATTTACCCCAGTTTATTTTGAAGGGTATCCCGTGTATCTTTATCATCGGTATTTAACTCTTTTATAAAATCACTGGTATCTATAAAACCATCCTCCAAGTTAAATATATGAGATTCAACCGGTGGTGAATTTATGGATGTTCCTTTTGCTAATCGCTTTCTAATAGACCCCTCATAAATACCTTTTTGTTTTAAATTACGAACTAAATCTTTGAAAGTTATTTGTTGTTTAACACAGTAGTCTTTAATAGCTTTACTGTATATATACATTTTTTTAGTATCAGGTTCTAATCTAACAGTAAGTTCGTATCTTGGTTCAATTATAGGTAAAGATACTACTTTATTTCTAGCATCAGATTGGCCGTCTATGACTAGTATGTTACCCCTGTTGTTATTTAAGAAACCACCTAACACAGCAATAAAGTCAATCTCTGGTTCTAGCATTTGATCTCTTAACGTAGGCACTAATTCGTTTATTGACCATCGTAAAACCCTGTCTACATCTAGGTCTATTAAATCTAAATTTTTTGCCATATGCGCTCCTGTTATATTGCAAGCTATAACAGCAGACCAGAATCTTTCTTTTGCGTTAAGGCCCGCACGTTTATCCAGAGTTTTTTGAACATCTTTAGCTACATTGATTGCCTTAGATAAGTTTTTAACTAACCATTGAATATAGATAGGTCCGGCTAAACCATAGTTGTTTAATAACGCATCCTCGAATAATTTATGAGCATCAGCTTTGGATATGTTATTAGTTCTATCTAATCTGTACTCCAGTAATCGCATTATTTCACCATCTGCAAAACTTTTAATCATAGATAGTTTTTCTGCCATACTAGCGTTAGAACTAGCTAATGCTATCAAACTCCAGTTAGTATCATTTTTTCTTTCTACGTTGGTGCTTGCTTGCATCCTACCCGGACCTGACCCCTGAGATACGTTATACAACAAAGCAGATACAGATTCTGGGTGCATATTTGTGATTTCATCGACCGTGTACGGTAGGTTGTTCATCACGCCAAGCCTATACATTTTATGTGCAAAGGTATCTGTTTCTTGTGCTAAAAGTTTATCTGGATGACCATAAACTGAGTTACATACTTTTAGAATTGTAGATTTACCTGTCCCAGATGATGAATTTATTAAATTTATCAACGCTCCGTTAAAACCTAGATGTTTTATCAAAGGCGCACCAAAAGCTGTAAATAACCCAAAACAGTGTGGTTCAAATTCTGGTTTATTATAAATACGTATCACTTCTTTCCATTTATCCATATCACCTTTATGAGTAAGCCATTTACATATAGACTCTGTGTTTGGTGATGGGGGTGAGTATTTTACTGCCGAACAATTTATTTCTTTATCACCTAGAATAAAAGTAGAATTATCATCAGTCCAACCAAACTGCGTTCTCATTATTTCGGCCTCGTGTTTCTTTTGTTGGTTTTTGGTACAAGCTATTAAGTATGCCATTAATTGATCAAGTTGTTTAGACATCATAACAATACCATGTATAGCCAAAAGTTTACGTAATTCTTCTTTTGAAGTCATAGTTGACAATGGTATGAGAAACTCTCTTATACCATCTTTAGGAAGATTTAACTGTGCTAGTACCATATCCCCCCTTTCCTTATCATTTAATCTCTTCGTTATAAATAAATCATTTTCATAAATACACAAGTCATCTTGACTGAGATCGCGAGACTTTCTATAGATACCACCATTGACCGCCCTAAAATATGGGTCTGGTAGTTGCGGAAATTTCTTATCTAAAAAACTTTTATTATCTTCTATCTCCGTTTGTTTTATGGACATGCCTAAAACTATAGGGCTTTTTATTTTTTGCCAGTGTTTGCAAGAAGTACATACACCCGGTCTATACTTATCGAAAGTACTGCATCTATATGGTTTATTTAATAAGTCTTTTGCTTTTTCTATTGTTTTATTAGGATTATATTTTTTATGTTTATTCGATACTATGTGAATAGATTTTTCACTGTCAGAACAATTAGTAGCTATAGATAATACAGCTCTCCAAAAATTATAGTCTGCTTCGTTTTGTTTGGTAACTCCATATTTTATCTGTTCACAACCTTCACCCTCTATTGTTTTGCTGAGTATTTTTTTAAAACAAAACATTTTATTAGGATCTGGTTCAAAATCTGTGGTGTTATTTACAGCTATATCTACCCCATCTAAAACTTTTACAAGTTCACCAAGTGGCACATCTGGAGCTTCAGATAATACAGACACTTTTTTTGGTGGTGTAGTCTTATAATTTAAAGTATCCGGTACTCGTAACGCTCGTGATATATCACAGGTAACGGCCGCGTCTGTCTTTAAATTTTCATTTACACAAAGCTGTCTTAATTTCTCTGCTAGTGGTTGCCATTCTTCTTTTGTTATCTCACCATCTAAAATCCAGTAACAATGTAGCCCATTACCACTATTTATGAGTGTTGGTCTAGGTAGTCTTGTTCTCTTACAAAACCCCATAACCTCTTTTATAGCTATTGCTTGTGACGGATAATCTTTGTTTTCACCGCAATCAATATCTAACCAAAAAGATTTTACGCCTGTTACAGCCTCTCTGTTTCTTTTTTCGATATCAAAAGTAGATAAAGCAAAATGTACATTTTTACCAATGGATAGTAACAAATCTATTTGTTTATATACTTCTTCCCATTCCAAGTGAAATGTTTGCATAGGGCCATCATCAGATAAACCTATTAGACATATATATCCTTCATCTGGCAGAAGTCTCTCTAAAATCTTCAAATTTTTTCCCCAGTTTAATCCCACCAATAGCGAGCATTTTTTTCATTTTTAATATGTGTTTACTTCTTGGCCTTCTTGTTCCATCAAACCAACGATAAACAGTCATTCTTGATACTTGAAAATGCTTCGCTATTTTTGAAGCAGGTATATTTCTATTAATACAATACTGACCAAGCACAACCCCTAAATAATCAGGTTTATCTTTTAAGGCTTCTTTGTTAGCACGTACTATATTTTGACTATATCCTCTATTGTCTATAGACATTTTTATAACTCAACAGCTTCCGTAGGTTTAGGATCATCATCTTCTGTATATTCAGATACAGCTTTCATTAGTTCATCTTCTTCATCAAACTCATCAGTCACTACAGCTTCTTTTTTTGCCCTTCTGGAAACCTTCTTTTTTACAGGAGGTTTTTCTTCTACTACAGTTTCTTCATTGTCAAAAGGACTGGTTTCTTCAAGCTCATCTTCAATAGATTCATCCTCTATATCAAAAGGACTAGTCATAGATGCCGGTGCTAGCTTTAAAACCTGTACAGCTTTAAGTCGTAAACTTACACCTTTAAAAACCGGATTATTATTAGGATGTAATGTCACTGCAATATTTACTTCAGATCCAGTAGTTAATTTAAATTCAGCCGGATAAAGCTCATTCTTTGTATTAAACTGTCTTATTGGGTCTACCAACTGCCCACCATAAGACCCTTTTATTTTTGCTTTAAATTCGTATTGGCCTTCTTCCTCAGTTGGTTTTAAATTATGTTTAAAATCTTTTTTGTTTTTTGGAAATGCTTTATTCCATGCCGCTTGCATCTGATTCTTTAAATTTTTAGCTTGGTTAACATCCATCACAAAACTCATAGAATACGCACCATCATTATCTGATCTATCACACGGTAGAAAATTTTGGGCTTCGTCATTCCATTTATAGGTTTGATCTATTCTAGGATATTTTGCAATCACATTTTTTATAATATATTGAGACATTTATCTCTCCTTTATTTTTTAGCTTTTGTTAATCTAAGTTTGTTAATTTGTATTTTTTCTAAACCTTTGGGGTATAGAACATCTGGATTTTCTTTAAAATATTCTTGCAGATTTCCATTGTGTAATCTTAACTGGCAAAAGTTCTGATCAGTTTTTTTCATAAACTCCCATATTGCATGCCAATCTGTACAATTAAATCTTTCTTGTGGTGCAATAGATATTACACCTGATTCAGTTTTTATAGATGTAAGTTCATCTTGCATCATTAATTTAGTTATATGCCTTTCTATTTGTTCATACATACCTTTGTGTTTAGCAATCTCTTTATCTGCTTTTTTCTGTATCTCAGTCATTTTTTGTTTTGCAATAACCATAGCTTTGACCAAATTATCCACGGTCATTTTTTGTTTTTTAGATTTCATTTTTACCCCTATGAGTTTATACCTTGAAAGAGAATAAAACAGAAGTGTTACAGTGTCAAGTTTTATTTTTGAATTATTTCTTGATACAGATCTAACAGCTTTACGTGCGCTTCAAGTCTACCGGATAGTAGTTTGTATAATTTTTTTTCGGCCGGTGTTCCGCTAATATGAACAATAGTCATTTTATTATTCTGACCTTTTCTATTAATTCTAGCATTGGCCTGTAAATAGTATTCAGTTGATGTTATAGGGCTATACCATATGATTGTGCTTGCCGCAGTAAGAGTAACTCCATGAGCCGCTGTCTGTGGTTGTATAATTAGCACTCTAGGATCAGTATTAGTTTGAAATGTGTTAAAAATACTAGTTCTTTTATTTAATGGCACAGTACCTGTAATTTTTTCCGTGGTTATTTTTTCTGATTGTAAGTAAGTATCTATCAAATCTATAGTATGTTTAAAAGGTGCGAATATTAATACTTTACCGATAGATTCATCTATAGCTTCTTTTATAACTTTAAGTCTATTAGATACATCAAATTCTATTATTTCTTTATTGTTGGAATAAACTACCCCTCCAGATAATTGCAGTAGTTTACTAAAGTTTACAGCCGCGTTAGCTGATGTTACACATTCATCCCCGGCTTCAATTATAAATTCTCTCTGCAAAATTTTATAATAGTGTTTTTGTTGCAACGTCATAGGTGCTTCTCTATAAATATAACTTACATCTGGTAAGTCCAAACACTCTTCTTTAGAAAATCTAATAGCCGGTTGCAGAGTTTTATATATAATGTCTTGTGCGTTGGGTTTTGCTACCCATTTAAATTTTGACACTGGGTACATCACTTGATTTCTAAATGCCATTTTTGATGAGTGTATATTACTAGGCACACATAATTTACCTATGCCATGAGCATCAATCGGTGATTGTGCGGCCGGTGTTCCTGTTAGCATCCATAACCAAGTATCTTCTTTTAATATCTTTTTCATTACACGCCATCTTTTTGTGGATGCGTTTTTATAAGCATTTGCTTCGTCTATTATTATCAAATCATAATCTTGTTTAATTATTTCATCTTGCACTACGTTAACGCCATCATAATTTATGATAGTGAAGTCTGTTTCATGACTAATCAAAGACTGTCTTTTTTCAGAGTTACCATAAGCTATAGTTACAGTTCGATGTGGAGCAAAATAAAAAATATCATTACCCCAAGCACTCTCCATTATTGACAATGGACATACTACTAAAACTTTATTTACATACCCTTCATTCATTAAATAATCAGCCGCCCATATACATGCGGCTGTTTTACCTGTCCCCTGTTCATTAAAACAAAATGCTCTAGGGTTTAATGTTAAAAATTCTGCCGTTGTTTTCTGATGTGCCATAGGTTTATGCACACCAGACCATTTATAATCTCTAATTATAGGCGATGGTATATTTCTCATTTTTAATGCAGCTAGTTGTTGTGCCGTAGGTAAGTCCCATTGCACTAACATAGTAGATATATTTTCATCTACTTTAACAATATCACTAGCCGGTATATTGTGCTGTACCGCTTCCGGACTTTTTGTTCTTAAAATTAATTGGTTATTAATTACTTGCATTATCTTTTTTTCTTTTTCACCGTTTTAGTTTTACGTTTTACTACTTTTTTCTTTGGCACATTCTTTTTAACACTACGATCAGGGTTTCTACTAAATGACCTATTCTTACTAGGTTTTACACTACGTAGGTTAGATGGTTTGTTTGTACCACCTTTTGACAAAGGTTTTTTGTGATCGATATCTTCTCCTTTGACATCAGTAATCTTCCCATCTTTACCGGGATTTTTTGCCTCGTATCTTGCTCTTTCTCTAGTGTTTCTTGCGAGTCTTTCTCCTCTTGCTTTTTGGAGTTTGTACTCTTTTTTGTAGTTTCGATCTCTTTTTGGATTTTTGTAGGCCATCTTTCTTTTTACCTCTCGCTTTAGTTAATGCTATAGCAATAGCTTGATTAGGCGGTTTTCCAGATTTAATACTCTCAGATATGTTTTCGCTAATTACTTTTTGTGATTTACCTGCTTTTAAAGGCATTTTCAAACCCCCTTCCATTATGTTTACAATCTAATACTGGACAAAATTTATAACAAGTAAAATTTTTCTTTGGGTTCCATATGTCTGAGCTAAAGGATACGTTTAATCTATCTAAATCTTTATCCCAACTTTCCCAATATTTTTCTTGTTCAGATCTATAAAAGTTTTGTTTTATTAAATCAGAAGCTACTAAAAAAAGTAAAGCCCCTTTGATTTTATTAACTTGTGAAAAATGTGTAAACATAGCAAGAGATAATATTTCTAATTGTTTAGTATCCCCGTGTCGAGATGATTTGCCAGTTTTATAATCTACTAATAAGGCTTCATCTTCGTTTACGCATATATAATCAGCTATACCTCGCCACCAAGCACTTTTATCATAAAAACCACATGGCTCTAATTCAGCAGTCAACCCCATCTCGTATTCAAAATATTTAGTGCCTTTTGCATCTAATAGTTTTTGCACATATGGTTGTATAAAGCCATACTCTCGTGGAATGGGTGTTTGATTTTTGCTGTATTCCTCTGCGGCTTTATGAACATTTTTTCCATAAGTTAAATGTTCCTGTTCCTCCTCTTTTACGTCTTTTAATATTCTAGTTCTATAAAATTTATGTGGGCATTGTTTAAATGTCGATAAACCGGAATACGACCATGTAAAACTACTCATAATCTACGTCACGATTTACCTTAAATATAGGTGTGGTTTCACCTACGTATGCACCTTTTATATTAAATTCCATCCATTCAATCGCTTCTTCATCATCCCAGTTATTGTTTTTCTTTAATATATCTATGCATTTATCATAATCATAGATAAGTCGGTCTGGTCTATCAAACTGTTGTCCAACCCCAATAATTGCACTATCTAGTCCCTCTGCTTTCATCATTAGCCACATTCTCCATAATTTTTACCGATACCACTTTCACAGTCTAAAGGTAGCCCTTTCGCCCATTTTGGACTAGTTCGCATTATTTTTTCAACAAATTTTTGTGCAATCTTTGCTGTATCTTTTTTTACCACACAAACTAATGAGTCGTGAACAGTCAATGCTACTTTATAATGTTTTGATATTTCTACCATTTGTTCTGAAATAATACATCGAGCTAGAGCTTGACACACATTTTCAATAACTTTACCACCGTATATTTTAGTTTTAGTGTTGCGACTTTGATATGTATATTGTCCATCTTCATCGCATGATATTTCCGGATAAAATAAATATAAACCGTTAGGTAATTTTAATCCTCGTTTATCAACATGGCCTACATCAGTTGGTTTGCCTAATTTAAATTTTATGTATTCCTCTAAAGTAGTTGAATATCTCCTATTTTTAAACATAGCAGTTAAACACTTTTGAGCCTCTCTCCATAACTCTGCTATATGTTGGTAGGTTTGTCTGTATGTTTTGATGATTCTATCAGCCTCGTTTACATCAATATCTACATCGAAAGCAGATAATTGGTCTTTAAACCTATCTTTGCCCATGCCATATCCACAACCTAATATTACAGATTTGCCCACAAATCTTTCTTCCTTACTAATCTGATCTTGTGGTTTATTATATATTTCTGATGCCATAATTTTGTATACATCTTCTTTGTTTGCAAATGCCTCAACTAAATCATCTTGACCGGCTAACCAAGCTAAGACTCTAGCCTCTATCTGTGAAGAATCAGCATCAATTAACACATGATTATCTGGTGCTAATATGCATTTTTTTATAGTGTTTGTGCTTCTTGACGGTAGGTTTTGTAAGTTTACTTTATCTGTACCGCCCCATCTCCCAGTGTGAGCCGCGTAATATTTTAAAGGCACTGGTAAAACCCCGGCACGTTTGCCTATATTTAAAAACCTTTCTGTTCTTGTTTCTTCTAACGTAGATTTAACACCTATTCTTGCGGCTACCAATGTCTGCACCTTTAAATCTGAATGTTCTAATAAATTAGTCATTTCCTTATCGCTTTTAGAAAAAGCAAATGTTTCTTTGTTAGTTCTAGGGGATATCTTTTTAGGCGGGGTTACTCCTAACTCTTGTAAAGATTTTGCAAATTTGATATTCGATTGTAATATCTCATCATTTGTTTTCGCAGCCTGCATTAGTTTGTCTTTTTGAATTTTAATATTTCCAAGATGTTGTTCTAGTAAAGGTATATCTAATTCTAAAATAGGATCGGTAAACATTCTCATAGTAATATCTATCACGCATAGCTCTGCAAAAGACATTTTCTTCATGTAATGTTTAAAAATATTATAGGTTATATCTACGTCATTCATGCAATAATTAGCATACTGCCTAAGTTCTTCAGGACTAAAGTCTTGTAGTCTTTTACCTAATGCTTTTATTACTTCATCCCCTTTTACACCTAGTTTATGTCGCGTGGTGCATGCTTTTAATGAATGTTTTTGACTAACTCCATCTATAGCACGACTCATACTCATGGTATCTATTATAAATCGTGGTTTAACATCATATATCCAAGATAATATACCGGCATCAAACATAGCGTTGTGGGCCACTAATAATGTTTTATTCCAATCAAATTTTTTAAAATGTATTTTTACAGCGTTAGCAATATTTGGAACCCATACAGGTTTGTCTTTATTGGTTTTAGTAGATACCCCTATAACTTCAAATCTTGTGTCTCTTATATACTCTTCAGTTGTTAACTTAGACAACGAAAAAGTTTTATCATAATAAGTTTCAAAATCTATTGTTACTACGTTCATTGTTAAATCAAATCATATATTGCGTTTCTAGTAGCTTTTTTATATTTTTCACGCAGATATAGTTTTATAAAAAACATATCTATAAAATTAAAATGTCCTTTTTCGATTACATCTATTAAATCTCTAGGACGGTGTTGAGTATGATCCATATCTTCCACTCTTGCGCCACGTAATTTATTTTTCAACATGCGCTCCCAATGGATTTCTTGGTTTTCAATATCATTTAATATACACCGTGTATGACCAGAGCATACCAAGTGTGCGATTTTATTTACTATACTTTTCAAATATTTCCTCTAAACGATACTTATCAATTATTTTTTCTAAATGTTTTATAGCTTGTTTTAAATCATTGATTTTGTTTTTATCTTTCCAACCCCATATATACTGCATGGCTTTACTTATATGTTGTGCTTCATCATCTGATAAATTTTCAGTAGCACTAGCTATTGCATCTATACATGATATTTCATATGGTTCCATCAAAAGTATCTCCTTACTAATTTATTCTGACTATATGAACCGAATTTAAAGTACTCCAATTTCTCACAATTTTTATTTGATAATCCGTTCCATATACTTTGTTAAACTTTTTTACCGCCCTTCTAATTCTTTCTGCTTTACCTCTAGGTGTTGGAAACGAAAAAGACTGGGTAACATTTAATTTTGCCACTCGGTTATAATACTCCAATGCTTCCTTTTGTTTTTGAGTAAAATATTCCATATTAACTCTTTCATTTTTAGGTCTATAACTAAGATTTTCTAAACTATGAAGTTTATATTTTAAATGAGGAACTGAACCGCTATTTTGGGGAAGTCCACGTTCAATATTACTTTGAACAGCTTGATCTATCTCTTTACGTAATGCTTCTATTTGTTCTCTAAAATCTTGTGTAGATTCATTTTTATGAGATAAATTTTTATTAATGTCCACAACATTACTCGGTTTTTGTAAAAGTGTGTCATGCAACACTTTTAAACTGTTACTTATATCCCCTAGTCTAGAATTTATTTTTTTAATCCTTCCATCTAGAAGATCCAGTTGTTCTTCTATAAAGCTCTTATCCATACCCTTTCCTTCATATTTAAATTTTTTATCCATGTTTTTCTCCTTATAGTTAAGCCTAACTAATTCTGTTTGTATAAGTTTTGTGATTTTTAATTTATCCCCTATTGATCGATGTCGTATACTTCCTTACCAGTTTCCACCCCCTCGCATATTTTTAAGATATATTTTGCAATGCCCAGTGAGTTTTATCTTCGGTGATATTTTGCAATAAATTTTTTAATTCTTGTGTAGTTGTATTATCTGAGAACACTATACCTATACCCCCGGCTTCTTTTATTTTATCTAATTCTTTTTGTTGTAGTTTGGTAGGTTTATTATTTTTAGCTTTACATTCTATACCTACAAATTTGCCGTTGTAACAAACAATAATATCTGGTACTCCTTTACGGCCTCCATACCCAGTTGCCGGTAAAAAATAGTATGCTTTTAATTCTTCTAATACTTTCTTAGCTTTTTCTTTTACACGTTTTTCTGGAGTCATAAAGTGATGTTACACTGTATACAATTACTTTTCAAGTGGGTTCTGGACATGGCGACATGATGTCGCTCTGTCCGTGATAGGCAATAAAAAACCCGATTCCACAAAAGCAGAATCGGGTCAGTTGTCAGTTGGTATAAGGGGGCCTCGATAGTAGAATTAGGGGGAGGAGAAAACTATCGAGACACTGACATATGTATAATGGATGGATTATAAAATTTTGTCAATAAAAAAGGCCGCGTGTGCGGCCTTTAGTAAGGATTAACTAATCTTTGCAAGTTTTATGTTACAGCACACCTTGATTTACACTACTAATACCATCGTTAAAAGAATAGGGTCTCCGGTATGTTTGTGAGATTAGCTATTACCGGATAATCCTAGTCCGGTCTTTTCCTCTTGGAGATTGTGCGCTTACCCTAATATATTCCTTAATTTATATAACCATTTAATTCTAACAGGTCTATCATATAATTTAATAGGTTCGTTGTTTTTACTTTGTATTAAAATGTCTGATACCCCTATAGGTTTTACCGCATTATGTTTTTTATTCATAGACATAGCGACAGCCTGTCGCCTTAACCAACTATTTAATTTTATCATTTGCTTTCTCCTCCTTATCTAAATATACATTTAACTCTTTATGATAGTTAATGTCTTTAGCTTTTAAACTATTTATTATTGCTTTCAAAGAAAAGTTTTTACCATCTTTAAAACCTTTTTCATAGATATCTCTATCTCTGCCACTGTATAAAAGTTCTTCCATAATTAACCTCCTATCAAATACATAAAAATATAATACTGTCTTTTAAAACTCCCGTAAAATTATCCCAGCTTAACCATCTAATCATTTGTTAAATATATTAAAACATAACACTGTCTTTTAATTTTTGCCCTGCAATTTAAAAGTATCCACACATTAATTTTTATTAGTTGTATAAAATATATCATAACCTTGATCGACTCCAAATACCCACGGATAATCAGTCGTTTTGTTAAATAGTTTCCTAGTGTTTGCACCAGTGCCGTCCGAATTAGCTAAGATACCGGTGCCATAATCATATCTGACACGAAT
>MDTA01062272.1_pt1 | contig 18937 bp, 16 predicted proteins | sample 811151 | NCBI WGS metagenome assembly MDTA01 (sample SAMN05326648, study PRJNA326480) | marine metagenome | isolation source: seawater | place: Indian Ocean: South | collected 2010
CCGTCCTCACAATGATGGATCGGAACAACACGGCCGTGCATCGGTTCAGGAGCCAGGACCAACTCGGCACCACTGAGCATTGCGAGCGCCTGATGCCCCAGACACACGCCAAGAATCGGTTTTATTGCCCAAAATAGGCGAAGAACGCTGAGGCAAGATCCGGCATCCTCGGGCTTGCCCGGCCCCGGCCCCACCACCAGTGCTTGGTAGTCATTCGGGGAGCAGTCGAGTAATTCATGATCGTCGTGGCAGCGAACATCGACCCGCTGTCGACGAACTTGGAGCATCTGGACGAGATTGTAAGTAAAGCTGTCGTAGTTATCGAGCACGAGGATCATCGCCAACCAACCTCGCTGAGTTGTTGAAGTATCTTCGGTCGGCTGGATCCACCACTAAATCCGATCCCAACAATAGGTGCTCCGTAGCTTTCATTATTCAACGCAATATCACCAGCCCAACCCGCTTCCACAGCCAGTCCCCAACACTCACATGGGCTACGATACCCAAGCGTTGCGCTTAACAAACGGAGGCTAGAAGTCGTCGGCCGAAAGGCTGCTGAAGCCTCAACCTGTAGCCGACCCGTCTCCCAACGGACTCGACCACTCAAATCTTCATAAACATCACTTTGCTCTTCCGTTCCCAGATGACGTGAGAGGCCCAAAGCCGGATCTAAATCTAAAGTCAGATCCCTCCCAAGATCACGCCGTTGATAGGCGACCCGAAACCGTTCTCGTCCCCTTTGATCCCGAAACAGATAAGAGCCACTAACGACAGCAGGGGTAAGATTTTCACTGTCGAGAACCCAACGAGTCGTGAATGTCCACTGCCTGCGTTTCCAAGACCCCAGCCAATCGACGAGGACGCCAGAAGAGGCGATGGAGGCCTCTTCTCCTCCCGTCCTATCGATGATCCGACGACCAAATATTAAACCGTAGCGTTGGATGAAACCCGATTGGCGAGCTTCAAATCCAACGCTTAATAGTTCTCCAGCAATCCCCAGCCACGGTGCCTCCAAACCTTTGAATGAAAGTGCTGGAAGGCGCTGAATTCGACCTTCGATGGACGGCTTGAGCCAAGTACCTCGGCCATTGGAAAGTACCGAGTAGACAGAAAGGGCGGCCCCCAGACGAGCTTCCTTGCCCACTTCCGCCCAAACGCTCGACTGCCAGCCGAGGTAAGGAGGTATCGTACCGCCCCCGCTACCGTAAAGACTGGCAAAGGGACGCAAATCATTCACCATCGGATCACCGGGTTGCGACTGAATCCCAAGATGGCCGTGCAGAGAACCATGATCCCCGGTCAGATGGAGATCCATGTGACCACTTCCTGCGTGCACCAAAGGTCCAGTCCAAAGACTACCGTTGCGGCGACCGTGCCAGCTACCGAAGCTCAGAGCGGCTGCCTGATCTCCCAATCGAAGCCGTTGCTGCAGATCAATGGCGGGTAACTGGCGACGAGATGCCAAAACCGCCAAGTCCGGAAAGGCATCAGAATCGCTGGCTAAAAGACCATGTACATTCCATTCACGGGCTGGTGCCGGGTCATAATGAGCAACCTCGCCGAGCCAGCGCCCCTCAAGTGTCTCGAACTGAAGTTGTGTTTTCGCACCGGCCGTCGGAGTCGCTCGAAATTCGCCTTTCAACCAGGCTCCCCGCGACTGCACCCAACCGCTGGTTAGCGTCGCATCCCACCAACTCGCCCCGGCATAATACAGAGGCAAACCCACTCGAACCCCATCTCGTGCATCATATCGAGTCACAGGAGAGAGCAGTCCCGATGAACGTCGACCCAACGGTAGACTCCACCACGGTAGAACAAGCACAGGTACACTTCGAACTCTCAGCGTCGGCCAGTTCAGAATCACTCGATTCTGAGCCCCTAAAATATCGACCCGCTTGGCGGCAAAACTCCAAGGGGGCGTTTCGCATCGACACACGGTCAGATTCACCTCCCTTAAAGATTTATTTGTTCCCTCCTGGAGCACCGTTGCTGCCTTCGCCTGCAGAAGCCGATTTCCGATCTCATCCCGAATCGACAGGTCGACATCCTTGGCTTCGATCCGCCCCGATTTGAGGTCTAAGCGAGCGCACTGAAGCACCGCACCGGACTCTTCGGTGTTGACGCCGCCAACAAGGATAATGCGTTTTTTCTTTCGGTCCAAACGAGCTTCATTGGCTCGAAAGACACGCCCACGCCATCGGATGACGACGTCTCCTTGTGCAAAGAGCGTCCCCTCTTTGTCGAGTCTTAGATCTTTGGCCTGAACATCGATCGTAGAGGCGAGAAGAAGAAAAAACCCGAGAAAGACGCTCATCGAACCCGGACTTCGAGGCGCCCTTTCTTATGCACAGACTTCAATCGAAGCCCCGATTCGTGGGTGATCCGAACACGGACCCGTCCCTGTTTATAGCGCGAAGAAATACGATGGATGCGCCCGCCAAACCGCCTCGTGTTGAGAGAGCCATTCGTCTTCACACTCCGTGCTCCCCGAATTTCGAGAAGGGTCGTTGTCTCCGAGATTTGCTTCAACTTTGCTTTGGGCTTGCCTTGAACGTGGATGACCACGCGCTCTGGCCCAACGGGTCGATAGCCCACTCGTTTCACCAGCGTCTGTCTGTCAGACTTCTTCGCCCCCTCGACCTTATGCTTCGCAACGCGCTCCGAAGTGATCGCCCCCTGGGCTCCACCAAACCCATTGGAATGGAACCGCTCTTTACGGGTCTCCTTGACCGACGCCTTGCGTTTTAACTGGCGCTTAGGATTAAGTTCTTGTGTCCGGTCTAACTGGGATGACTGGCGTCTTTTGAGGCTGGCTAAATCGGCATTCAAACGACCGACCTCAGCCTTTGTTTTCACCAAATCTCTGCGGGTCACCGCCACGTTCTTCTGGCGGTTATCGATTCGTTTCTGGGTGGCTTTGAGTGCCGCCTTCAGCCGCTGCTTTTCTCTTTTGAGTTTCGCAAGATTCACCTTGGCTGCCTTTGCTCCCGGCGCAACTTTTGATAACCCCGCTTGTTGCTTCGCCAGGCGCTCGCGTAATGCTTGCACAACTTTTCGCTGGGCAGCGAGCTTGGTTTCAAATTCAGATAGCCGTCCCTTTGCCTTTGAGGAAAGGGCTTCTAATCTTGCAAATTCTTGGCTCAAAGCAGCAGCGCGCTGTTCCGTAGAAGCGACCGCTTTCCGAGCTCGTGCGAGCTGCACACCGGCTCGTTGAGCATCATTTCGCGCCGAGGCGACGGAAGCGGTCAACTTTTTAATACGAGCCCGCTGCTTGCCGAGTCGTCGATTTGCCTGACCGTGCTGAGCCTCACGGTCTGCGGTGTCCCGAACCAACTTCGCAATTCGTGCCCGTAGAGCGACCGCTCGATTTTCGAAGTCTGCCTCTTTGTTCTGGGCTTTCCCCAGACCCTTCTGAGCTTTTTCATATCGAGCGATTGCGACACCGAGCTCCCTGTCGAGGACATCAAGCTTCCCCCGAAGTTGCTCGAGTTCCTTATCTTTCGCCTGGACCCCTTTATCGATCTTGGCGTGACGCTGATCGAGTTCTTTGATCCTGCGACGATAGCGAGCCTGTTCAGCCTTTAACCCCTCAGCCTCCTGCTCTCGAGATTTCAAAACATTGGCTCGTTTGGCGGCTTTTGCGGTGAGTTTCTTCTGCTTTTTTGCGAGCGATTTGACAGACAGTTGCAGCTTCGCCATCCGCGCCAGGTAGGCCGTATCGCCCTGTTCAAGGTCCATTTCCTCACGGACTAAACGGGTAATCTCTGCCCGATGAGCCAACTCGACCAATTCCAACCGGTTCAGTTCAGCACCCCGGTCTTTAGAAGAGCCTTTGACCTGATCCAGGCGTCGCTTTGCATCGGCTTCTGCGGCTTGAAGTTTGACGATTTCTTGACGCCGAAGGCGTATCTTCTTCTCGACTTCACTCAGCGACTTCCCTGCTGCTTTCAGCTCTTCCTTTCGACGTTTGGATTGAGCCCGACGCTCACTTAAACTTTCGTCAAGGGAGCGGAGTTCGGCAGCTCGCTCTCCCGAGTGTCGACGAAAACTTCCGATTAGTTGACGCAGTCGATTCGTTTCCTGGCGCTCCTTCTTCAGCGCAAGCTCCAACCCCTTCACGTTTGAGTCATCAACAGGGCTGCTGCTCGGGGCTTCAACCTTTGACGATGGAGGCTCAACAAGGCGGCTCCCACTGGCTTGAAAGACCCGTAATCCCTTACTCCCTTGACGGACTTCGAGCCGGATCCCACCGCGTAATGCCCGAGCTGAACTCGAAACCCCCTTGGCTGTGTGCAACTCCAATCGTAAAAGGCGTGTCCGACTGCCGACATGTTCGACGAGTCGAAGGTGTGCGTCCCCATGCAGGGGAATTCGTTCAGGGAAGCCAGCAGGACGCTTCCCGCCCACAACATCCACCACCAACAAACCTTCGGCTTGAGACTGGAATGCCTGAAATGTAGGACGACCGCTGAAGCTCAGGTCAATGTGGGTGGCTTGGGACCGACCCTCCACGTGAACCTGCTGCAAGCCAGGATCGGCAACGAACATGAAGAGTAGACTAATGATCATGCATCGACTCCCATCAGGGCATCTCGTAACGGCCCCAGTCCGTAGATTGAACCAAACGCAACCAAAGACAGTTGGTCTTTACCGACCGCCTCAGCCATCAAAGCCAGTGCCTCGTCTCGGCTCACCAACGCCACCTCAGCGCCCAGCCCCTGCAGAACATCACTAATCAATGTTCCCGGTACCGCTTTCGGGTGGTCGGCTTCGAGCACATACACGCGCCGAACCACGGTCAAAATGGGGGCAAGGACACGAGGATGCCGACTGCACAGACTGACGAGTGCATCCACAGAATGGCTTATCTCACCAGCCAAAGCAGTCACAGCAGCCTCGTTGTGTGCGGCGTCCATCAAGAGGCCACCAACCCGCTCCCCCCGCATTGGGTGACGCAGACGATCAAGCCCCTGCTGGACAGCATCTTGCTCATGAAGTCCCAAACAGGTCGATGCCGCCACCCCCGTTGCGACAGCGTCCCAGAGCATATCCAACTGAATCGTCTCTGGACGTTGTGCAATCACGGAGACACTCCTCACGCTCGTTCGATCGACGCTCCAGTCCTTTCCGTTTAGCCAAAGATTCGCACCAGTCGCTTCAGCTTGGTTTCGATAGGCCTCCATCCTCGGCCCGAGAACGAGCGGCCTCGATCGTCGAGCGACAGCCAGTTTTTCCCCTGCGATTTGTTCCAAGGTCTCCCCAAGGTATTCCTGATGATCTAGGGCGACGCTGGTCACGACCGAGACCTCAGGGTCACTGTGATTGACCGCATCCCATCGCCCGCCCATGCCCACCTCAAGCACGGCCAAATCAACACGCTCCCGGGCAAAGAGGTCAAAGGCAAGCGCCGTGCTCAATTCGAAAAATGTCGCTCGGCCATCGTCGACACGCTGGATCGACCGTTCGAGCAAATCATCGCTCACTTCCAAACCATCGATTCGAAAACGTTGATTCAGTCGGCTCAGATGAGGTGATGTGAATAATCCGGTGCGAAGCCCATGCGCTCGGGCGATCGCCTCGATGGTTCGGGCACATGTCCCCTTACCGTTCGTACCAGCGACGACCACCGTTCGAAGTTGACGAGAAGGAAAGCCCAGCGCTTTGTCTAAGTGGGCAATCCCGGTTAAATCTCGGCGAATTTTCCCCCGCTGTCGATCATAGATCGCCTGAATCCGCTCAACCAGACTCTCTGTGGTCACGCCTGAACGGGTCGGGTACGCTCGATGAGTTCTGCGACGAGCCCAGGTAACAAGTCTCGGGGAACCACGCGATCGATGAGACCATGCTCGAGAAGAAACTCCGAACGCTGAAATCCCTCAGGAAGTTTCTGCCGGATCGTTTGCTCAATCACGCGAGGGCCCGCAAAGCCGATGAGGGCTTTGGGCTCGGCGATAATGAAGTCACCAAGCATGGCAAACGACGCCGCAACCCCGCCGGTCGTCGGGTCCGTCAGAATCGAGATAAAAGGAAAGGAGGCTTGGCTTCGATAGCGATGCAACAGTCCAGAAATCCGAGCCATTTGCATCAGAGAAAGAATCCCCTCTTGCATTCGAGCACCGCCACTGGCGCTGATGATCACCAATGCTTCATTCGCTTCCGTCGCCCGCTCGATCTGGCGACAGATCAGTTCGCCCACAGCCGAGCCCATGGACCCCCCCATGAAACCAAAGTCAAAGCTTCCGGCTTGTGCCGGGAACCCACCGATCTGTCCGGCCCCTGCGAGGTACGCTGCTTGATGACCGGTCTTCTTTCGGTAGCGGTCCAAACGCTGAGGGTAGGCTTGGGTGTCGGTGAACTCCAGAGGATCTCCGCTCGTGACATCTTCGTCGTGGCGAGACCAGTCACCATCGAAAAGTAGATCTAATCGCTGAGCAGCCGAGAGACGATGATGATGACCACAGCGGCTACAAACCCACAGATTTTCATCCAACTCGTGTGTCAGCATGAGGGCTTTGCAGCCCAAACAGTGACGATACAAGCCAGAGGGTACTTGAACTTTCTTTTCGACCTCGGTCGCCTCGGTCATGAGATGTTCTCCCTGGTAACGACGCGATGACACACGGGGTACCCAGCGGGCAAGCAAAGCCTGTAAGCGACTTACTGTCCTACCGGGAGCGGTATACTAAAACTACCGTCGGCACCGGCGATCCCTTCGCCTAACAAGACGGCACGATTCGCGAAGCGCAGATCACGGGAGAAAACCTGGATCAAGGTATTGCCTCCCCCCGCATCACCGGACACCTCACCGCTAAACAACGTGCCCTCCGAGATGGGCAACTCGACACTCAATTCGTCCCGTATCGATAAGAGGCGGAGCAGACGAGGATGGGGCGCCGATGGCACCACAAACAGCGCCATCTCACCGGGGGGTAGGGAGAGTTCGAAGCGACCGTTTTCATCGGTTTGATGCTCAAAAACCCAATCCTGGTAGGCCCAAGGGCTTAAATCAGCCTCACGATCGGTACCCATCACTTGCTGGAAGATCAGCCGTGCGCCCAATGCTGGCTGACCATTGGGAAGCAAGACAACGCCTGTCATACGAACCCGGTTCGCCAGATTCACCACGACCTCCTGGCGGCCTCGATGGGCAATATCCACCTCCAGGCCAATCACCGGAGCGAGGTCATCACGGTCTCTCGGGTGAACGTCGATCCACCAACGTCCTTGAACCAACTCCAGCAACGTTGGGATACCTGCCACCGTTTCCAACCGGTGCCGAATTAGCCCCCCCGCTGCCACCGGTCGAAGCAGTATATCGCACGCCAAAGGCGTGGAGTCCTGCCCAGACCGGACCGTAAAAGCCACGGGTATGGCGGGACCGTCAAAGGGAACGTTGATATCACCCCACTCACCGTTTCCAACCCCTCGAGGTTCCATCAGTCGGGCTGCCAGCGAAGGATCGTCACTATCGATCAGTAACTGCACTTCATTGATGCCTGCCCGTAGGGTCAACTCAAAGCGCCCCTCTTCATCGCTGCGACTACTGCCACTGACGCGCCTGCCGTCCGTATCCTGCAGACGAACCGCTCGACTCGCTAAAGCAGAGCCATCTTCAGCCAGCAGCCGGCCAGTGACATTGACGGCCGAATCAGCGAGCTGGAATCGAACACTTTGCTCCTCTAAACTCGACTGAGGCGCTAGGCTTTGGGGATCACTGGGCGGAAAATTCTTCGCTTCCGGAAAAAACCGAAGTTGCCACTCTGTGCCTTCAGTCAACAAAAGGGTGCCAGATCCCTCATTGCCGAGAATCGCCTGCCGATGAACAGGACTTCCGGGGATACTGTGCTGCCGGCTTGCAACAACTCGCCCAGTCAATGGCGACCCATCAGCCGATTCGGCTGTCAATCGAACTGGGATTTCAGCCAGCAGGTTGAGATCAAGTCGGGCACTGTTACTCAAATCGACATCCAAGAGTTGCTGACTTCGCTGCTCCCGATGGAGATTAAGGGCGACCCGCTCAAAGGGCTCTTGCGGATCAAAACAACGATTAAAGATACATTGTTTTGATGTGTCTCGACACGGCGTTTCCACATCGCAAAAGGGCTGTTCCGGCTCCTCGCCGAGTTGCAGCAAATCGGCAACGCAGCCTGCACTGGAGAGCAGGAAAACCGCCAGGATCGACCTCATGGACTCATCGCCTCCGGACAATCCTCGTCGTCGGAAAACACCAACAGCCACCAGACATGATCATAGCGACCATCTTCCGGGATTGCTCGATTGATGGGCATCATACCACTCACAAAGTCTCGGTCACTCACGACGGCCTCGAGTTGATGCGCGTTGTTGGCTCCAGTCCGTAGCCCATTTGGAAAGTGGCGGGGCGAGTTAAACTGGAGGCGAAAAGACGTTCCGACTCGCCGAGTGGTCACCTGCTCCCGAGGCAACAGACTGTCCTGAGCAATGGCTGTATTTGTTTCACCGTCGTAGTCCACAAACCATCGTACATAGAGCACATCATTCAGGTCCATCTCGTCAACGGCACCAAGTCGGAATTCCTGATCCGAACAGTTGGCATTTAGTTGCACAATGCCCTCCGAAGGTGTCGTCTGCTCCGGAGCGATCGCCGGAGCTCGGTTGATGGGTGCGCCACCCGCATCGGCAACAGGTGCGTCGACAGGGGCTAAGCAACCCACCAGAGACAGGAGCGAAAGCAGGGCCAAAACCAGCAGTGTCGCCGTTCTTTCAGTGACTTGAAGTTTTACTGTCGTCTGAACCCAAGACATCGGTGTCATGCCTCCTGCCCAGAATCGTCGCGGCTGATGTACCGAAAGATCGTCCGAGGATCGACGTCCAGTTGTCGGGCTGCCTCCGTCCGGTTACCGCCACATTTAGCGACGGTCTCGAGTACCAATCGGGTTCGGAAGCGCTCCACAGCCTCTTGAAGCGATCGACCGGTTTCTGGCGGGGCAACAACATCCAAGCCCAGATCTTTCGGAGCGATCTCCCGACGATCACTATCGCTCAACAACACGGCTCTCTGAATGCGGTTCTGCAACTCTCGAACATTGCCGGGCCAACGATGAGCGAGAAGGGCTGAGATGGCTTCTTGTCCCAAGCTCCAATCCATGTCCACATCGCTGAGAAATGCTCTCGCCAACAAAAGGATATCTTCGCCCCGTTCCCGCAAGGGGGGCAGATGCACATCAACCTGCCAAAGGCGATAGAATAGATCCTCCCGAAAACTTCCCTCCTCGACAGCCTGATCCAACGCGACATGGGTGGCGGATAGCACTCGCAGATCAACAGGGACCTGCTTGTTAGAACCCACGGGTGTGACGAGACCCTCCTCCAAGACCCGAAGAAGCTTAACCTGTAAAGGCAGAGGCATTTCGCCGATTTCATCGAGCAATAAGGTACCGCCATCGGCCTCCACAAAGCGCCCCTTCCGATCTCGACTCGCGCCGGTGAAAGCCCCCTTCTTGTGACCGAAGAGTTCGGCTTCGAGCAGTTCACTGGGGATTGCGCCACAGTTGATGGCGACAAAGGGCTGCGATCGCCGATAACTTCGATCGTGAATTTCACGAGCCACCAGTTCTTTACCCGTGCCCGTCTCACCAAGAATCATAACTGCGGCATCCGAACGAGCGATCCGTTCGACTCGCTCAAAGACTGCATTCATCCCTTCACAGGCACCGATCAGACGACCCATCCGCACCGCCTGAAGTTGAGATCGCAGAATGGCTCGCTCTTTCTGTAGAACTTCGACTTGTTCCGCCAACTCCACCAAGATGCAGGCCTGGGCAGAAAAGACTTCAAGAACTCGGAGGGTGGAAGGATCGAAGCGGTTCACAGCCCGCCCACTCCCTAAATGGATCAATCCACGAAGTTGGTCGCCTCGCATCAGGGGTAATCCGATGGCGGCTCGCAGCCGTAAATCGATGACGGACTGAGCTCCAGCCAATGCAGGATCACTCATGATATCGGCGACCATCAATGGCTGCCGGCGCCCTCGGACTTGATCCAGCAAAGTATCGCTAAGTAAAACGGGTTCCGATTTGGACTCCGCTTGACCACTCCGGGCGACGACTGTCGCTCCACCATCCTCCAAGAGGACCACATAACCACTGTCTGCTTCTGCGAGGGCGACACAATACTCAAGAAGCTGCTGGATCAGTTGATCCGGAGGTGTACCACTCTGAACCCGGCGAGCGAAAGAGGTCAGCGCGGTCAACCCCTCCTCTCCCAACGCGAGGTCAGCCGTGGCTTGTTCAAGGTGAATTCGGTACACCAGTTGATAGGGACCGAGATCAATCCGGTCACCATCCTCCAGCATAATCTCGCGAACCTTTGCGCCGTTGACCTGAGTTTGAGCCCTGGCGAGCAAACGGTGCCCTTCTCCATCTTGGAGCAGTTGAAAGTGACCGGGTTCGACACCTTCAGCTTCCGGAAGCTGAAGGTCGCAACCAGCACCGGTACCCACAACACTCAGCGGTCGGTACAGTTCCAAACTGTCGCCGTCCTCAGCGCGAACGAGGTAAGGCATCCACCCGCTCCTCTCGTGCCAACCACAGATCACCCACCAATGCCGTCCCCGCGATCAGAGCACCTAAAAATTGAACTGCAGTCCAACCTTGCATCGCAGCGGCCCGATCCAAGGGGACCAGTCCATCGGTGCCCACCTGTTCCCGTGCCATCCAGTAGCCAAAGATGTTCATAGTCAAACCGAGTCCTTCAGCCACCGCAAATCCAGCCCCACGGCCGTAGTCTCCAAAGCGCCAATGACAATAGCCCAACGGGACAAAACATCGCTGGCGACGTTCAGTGGCTGTCACGGTCACCACCCGCTCAACAACCTGGGGTTTCGGTGGCGGTACCTCTTTGACGAGTGTTTCAAACCACACCCGCTCTTTCGGGGGCGATAAAAAGGGATCAAGCCCTGTCACCGGCGCTAAGCGAAGAGAGGCTCTCGCTTGGGTATTAGCCAAGGACTTTTGCCCCAATCGGAAATAACAAATTGCCGACAAACGGTAGATCTCGCCTCGACCTGTACGACTTCGGCTCGCAAGCAAGGCAGCTTGCTGCTGTTCGATGACCTTCTTGCAATCAGAAAGCTCAAAGGCAGCGCGGACGGCCTCAAGGTCGCCTGTAGCGAAAAGCATTAAGGAGAGGAGCAGTCCACCCGCCACGTCCGTTGTCCACCGGCCTCAAGGACCGTCTCCATGGCCATTTGGCAGCCAACAGCTTCATAGACCAGTTCGGTGCTTTTGCGAAAGCTCCCAGATGGCATAGGGATCTCGACCTCATTTAAGCCTTTGTTTAAACGATACTCTCGACCCATGGCCTGCAGGACACCGACCTTTGGACTCTGGACCATCAGACGACTGGGATGAAAGTCACGGATGCGAATAGTCAGGTTCTGCGACCCATCCGGTCCTTTACCCGGCAGCTTGATGCGACGCTGGATCGCCTTGGCACGGTCGTGCCGTAGGGTGATGGTGTGTTCACCGGCCGGCAATCGAAGCCGGTGCGTCCGTGCACCTTCTCGGGCGGGCTTCCCTTCCATGTGAAGTTCAGCCCAAGGAAACACCTTCACGATCAAATCGTGCTGCGGCTTACCAACAACCTTTGATATCCTCGACGGTGGGGATTGCTCTCGGTCCTGCCTTTGATTTGGGACAGCCTCAGGTGTCGGTAGAACCTTCTCTCGATAGGCCATCGGTTTCGGCATCACTCTTTTGGCCGGAGTTGCAACCTCCGGATTCCCCACCAGCCACTGGGAACTTGCAGTCAGAGCCAACGCAGCAAGGATGAACGCTACGATCATCGGTCGCCCCCAACGTTTCATTCCACTCGCGGCAACAGTCGTCAGTAGTTCCTGCCTCGATGGGTCAAGAGCAACGATTCGATTCGCGAGCCCGACAGCTTCAGGCCAACGATGCGCCGCTTGTGCATCAAGTAACTGCTGATCCAGTTGAGCAATCTGCTGGGTTCGCCAAGAGGAAGCAGCGACGGCCGGACTGTTCAGCATGGCAGCCAACTCTGCATTTCCTTCCCCCAGCCAACTTGGGCGAAGAGGCTCGATCTCTCGAAGAAACGCTTCGAGATCCTCAAACCGGTCCTCCCGACGCAACGCCATCATTCGCCGAATCGCCGCCACAAGTCTTTCGTCCATGGCTGGCGCCAGCCGCTCTAAAGGCGTATAATCCCCTTCTGCCAGCGCCCGGAAGGTCGCTGCTGGGTTGTCTCGAGAAAACGGCGACTGCCCTGTCGCCAGCTGGTAGAGGACCGTCCCTAACGCAAACTGGTCACTTCTGGCATCGGCTCGTTCACCGGCGACGATCTCGGGAGCCATATGAGCTGGTGAACCCACCAACGCTCCCGTAATCGTGAGTTGACCAGCACTCTGATCGAGGCGTGCAATCCCAAAATCCATGAGCTTTACCCGGCCATCGGTAAGCACCATGATGTTGGCGGGCTTGACATCCCGGTGAACAACGCCTCTCCGATGAGCATGAAGCAGCGCTTGGGCCATCGGGACGGCAACCAACAAGACCGTTTCCGGGGGGGAAAAGTCGGCATCAACCATGAGCTGATCCAGAGGTTGACCGACGAGGCGCTCCATCACCAAAAACTGGATCGCCTCATCCTCTTCACTCCACTGATACACTTGAACGATACCAGGATGACGCAAACGACCGACTGCCTTGGCTTCGGCACGAAACCGGGCTTTACCCTCTTTGCTGCTTACCAAAACCGGGTGAAGAACCTTAATCGCTACAGACCGATCTAACTCGTCATCATGGGCAGCGTAGACGATGCCCATACCGCCCTCACCGATCGGCTTCTCGATGCGAAATTTACCGATACGCTCCGGGGCCATCACCTATCCAAGGCAAATTCCCAGCGACTGAGCAGTTTGCATCAAAGGATGATCGTCGGGGACCATCCTTACCTTTCCCGCAACTTGGTCCAGCGGTACGTAGTGAACCTGGCTGTCGTTCATACCCACGAGAACATCCCAACGATTTTCGAGAACGCAGTGCGCTGCGGCACAGCCGAAGGTCGTGGCGAGCACCCGATCGCCGGGACTCGGGCTTCCCCCTCGTTGGAGGTGACCAAGTATCGTGGCCCGTGTTTCAATACCGGCGAGTTGTTCAATTTGACGAGCGACCACCGCGCCAACGCCGCCAAGACGTCTGTGCTTCGGGTCTCGATAGATTGGGCCCTTCCCTTCCTCAGCTGCGCCTTCTGCGACCACAACCAAGTTGTAGGATAGCCCTCGAACACGTTCTTCAAGAATCTTAGCGACGACACGGTCATAGCTAAAAGGAACCTCCGGCAGTAGGATCACATCGGCTCCGCCCGCAATCCCGGAGGCAAGAGCAATCCAGCCTGCATCTCGCCCCATGGTCTCGAGCACCATCACACGACGATGGCTTTCACCCGTTGTCTGAAGCCGATCCAAAGCCTCGGTGGCACAATGTACAGCCGAGTCAAAACCAAAGGTGACGTCTGTTCCATGCACGTCATTGTCGATGGTCTTTGGCACACAAATTACGGGCAAGCCACGTTGCTGGAGTTCTGCTGCGATCGCTGTGGATCCATCCCCACCGATACTCACCAACCCCCCTACCCCAAGGGCTTTTAAACGCTTGAGCACAAAGTCACCGCGATCTTCGCCGTCATTCCAAGAGAAAGGGTCACCTGAATTCGATGTTCCGAGAATGGTTCCACCTTCAACCAGAATGCCGTCGACCGTCTTGCCATCCAAATGCATCACCCTCGGCGGATCTTCGAGCAAGCCATGATAGGCATCGCAGAGCCCCACGACCTCCGGTCCACCGGCACCCTCCAGAGTCAACACGAGACTCCTGAGAACAGCATTTAACCCTGGACAGTCACCGCCGCCCGTCAAGACTGCAATCTTCTTCATCAATTCTCTCCCAAGCTGAGACCAGTTCCACCTGCATTGTGCCTGGCATCAGGTCGATGGGTTCAATAGCGAGGCAGCGATACCCGTTTTCGGACAGGAGGTGAAGTTCTCGTTGAGCTGCTTTCAAACCACAATGAATCAACACCACTCGACAGGGTTTTGCAGCCAACAAACGATCACACCATTCTTTGCCCATACCGGCCCGGGGTGGGTCGCAAATTACCAGCGGAGGCTCCGAAGGCCATACAAAAGAGCCTGCGTCCTGCGCGTAAAAATCAATTCCGTCTGGGAGCCACTGCCAAGCAGGTGGAAGACCAGGTCCGGCGTCAACGGCGATGACTCTCCAACCTCGCTTCACAAGGCTCCGGGCAAATAAACCGGTCCCACATCCAGCATCCAAAGCCCAACTGGGTTTACTTGGAACATATTCGAGAACTTTATTGAGAAGATTGCGACGCCCTTCTGGATGCACCTGTACGAATGCGAACGGCGGCGTGGGCAGCACAGTACCACCAACCATCACTCCAACACATTCGGGTCCTGAATAAGAAACCGGCGCCTTCAGCCCACCAAAGTGTGAGCGACTCGAATCATTGGCTTCAAGCCATGAGACCGCATCACCCTCCTGACCCACCGGAGGGCGATCATCGGGAAGTGGCTCTTGGGCCCGCAACCCGATGCCCGCAGGTGCAAGCCCAGGCAACTGACTGGACCCCAGGGTCAGCACAATGCTCGTCACGGATTTTAACGCCGGTGCTTGAAGTTGGCTCCGAAGCCGCTGCAAACGTTTCTGAAGGGGCTCAGGGACGATTGGACAGTCGTCAATCTCCAGTGAAACCTCCTTCTCACGTGTCGGCACCACAAATTGGATGCGGGCTTGATTTCGACGAACAAAGACCCTGTGGCGCGTTCGCCACCGGCCACGAGGACTTGGACCGGACCCACCGTTTAACTTGTCGCCCAAGGGACCGAGTCGCTCTTTCGTGTAACGCCACTTTTCTGCCCAAAGCGCATCCGGGGCGACCTCCCAAGAGACACAACCCCCGCAAGCGGGCCGATAAGGACATGGATCTTCGTAATGGGAACTCCCAGGGACATGATCGAGCCAACGACCGACGAGTCGATGAGGACTTGTGTGGACGATCTCAACGTGGCCCGAATCGCCTGGTGCAGACGCTGGCATGCGAATCGGGCGCCGGTCGCCTGCAACACGGGCTTCTCCATGACCTCGATGGTCCAGCCGATCGACCACAAGAAAACATCGACTGCCAAGATGAAGAGTCGACCCACTCATGGTCGAGGAGAAACCCATTCTGATCCATCGGGCCCTGTCTCCTTCTTCCAGATTGGGCAATCCGCCTTCAGTCGATCCAAATACCAAGCGCATGCAGCAAAAGCTTCGGCTCGGTGAGGCGAAGCGACAGCAATGACAACAGCAATCTCCCCAACCCGAAGCAGACCCACGCGGTGGTGACAGCCAAAAGAGACCTCAGGCCATCGGTCGCGCCCTTCCTCCTCGATTCGTTGAAGTACTTCGAGGGCCATCGCTTCGTAAGCACTGTATTCGAGGTGAGTGACTTTCCGACCGAGATGATGGTTTCGAACCGTACCGACAAAACTAGCGACAGCACCACAGTCGGGACGAGTCACCAACTCCATCAGTGGTGTGAGACTTAACGCCTCGCTGGTGATGCGAAATTTCATCCGCCGGCGACCGGGGGAATCACCGCCAACTCATCGGTTCGCATCACCAGAGAATCCAGAGATACAAAGCGATGATTTTGTGCCCAACGACAACTGTCCAGAAGGCTGGATAGATCGGGGCGCAACTGGTGCAACTGAGCATGCAAGTCAGCACAACGCATACCCTCTACATAATCCATCCGAAGACATTCGGCACCGAATGATTCAGCCAATGGACCGAATAGAAGCACTTCGATACCCATTAGTCGGCTGTCAGAAGATAGGGTTTGAAATGGGGTTTGGACACCAAACCTTCCTTCGACCAAGCAAGATCACCACGGGCTATCGCTGCGACGGTGGCAGGCAAAATTCGATGCTCCATGGCATGCATACGATCTCGAAAGTCATCGAGGCGATCCTCCGAAAAGATGGGCACTAACCCCTGCATGAGTATGGGTCCGTCATCGACGGTTTCGGTAACAAAGTGAGTCGTGCAACCGCTCAGGCGAACCCCCGCACGAAAGGCTTCCTCAATCCCATGTAACCCAGGAAATGCAGGGAGCAATGCCGGGTGAAGATTCACCACAGGAACCCGAATCTCCCGCAGAAAATGATCGGATAAAATGCGCATAAAACCAGCCAGCACAATGAGTTCCGCTTCGGACGCTTTGAGATGCTCGCACAGCATCGCTTCGAAAGCAGCCTTGCTGTCAAACTCTTGGTGATCGACCAAGAAGCTCGGTACGCCAAGCTTTTGGGCTCGTTGGTAAGCCCCACATCCGGGGCGATTGACGCCAAGAGTAACGACGGTGGCGCCAGCGGTTTCCCCTCGTCGTTGGGCTTGGATCAGAGCCTCGAAGTTGCTTCCCCGACCCGAAGCAAGACACGCGACTCTCAAGGGCGCCGCTCCCAAAAACTGACACCATCCCCCTCAACCACTTCGCCGATGACCCTGGCTTCAGCACTTTTAGCGGCAATCACAGCCTCATCGACTCGATCTTTCGGGACCGCTAAAATCATTCCTAAGCCCATGTTGAAGGTGCGGTCGAGTTCCTCGTTTGCAACCCGACGCAACCCACGAATCCAATCGAAAACCGCAGGCTCGCTCCACGTGCTGCGATCCAATCGAGCGCCACAGCCTTCCGGTAAAGCTCGGGGCAGATTCTCGATCAAACCACCTCCAGTGATGTGCGCCGCACTGTCGAAAAGATCCAAATCGGCAAGGTTTGCGAGCAGCGGTGCATAGAGTTGAGTCGGTGCCAGCAGTGCCTCGATGAACGGAACACCTGCAAGTTGCTCGGGTCGCTCCTCCACCTCGGCCAACAAACGTCTAACGAGGGAAAATCCATTGCTGTGAATTCCGCTGCTGGGCAATCCAATCAGTTGATGACCAGGTCGTACCGCTTGTCTTTGCCGTAAACGGTCACGCTCCACGACGCCCACAGCAAAGCCGGCGAGATCATAATCTCCCACTTTGTAAAAGTCGGGCATTTCTGCGGTCTCACCACCAATCAGCGAACACTCACACAGTTCACAGGCTCGAGCGATTCCACGAACCACACGCTCCGCTACCGCAACATCCAAACGCCCAGTCGCAAAGTAATCGAGGAAGAACAGAGGCCGAGCGCCGGTTACCACGATGTCATTGATGCACATCGCAACCAAGTCCTGTCCGACATGGTCATGACGGTCGTGTTCGATAGCGAGTGCCAATTTGGTCCCGACACCATCGGTTCCACTCACCAATACGGGATCTTTGTAGTCCCCTGAACCACGAAGATGGAAGAGGCCACCAAAACCACCGATCCCTTCCAACACGCCGGGCCGATGAGTTCGGGAAACAGCCTCACCGATGGATTGAACCAGCTGATTTCCCGCCTGGATATCAACACCTGCGTCAGCGTAACTGATCGGATCGCTCAAAGAAGCCTCCACGACTTGTGTTCCGCCCTTAAGTCAGCCGGGCTCGCTCCGCAACGGCCTGTGAAACACAGTGGTTTTTGCCGGGATCCTTCATCTGTGCGATATCCCGACAAAGTCGCAATGAGGCGCCCCGTTGGTTGTCAAACCCTGCCAGCTCATTTTATTTCTTGAGGAACCCCGTTTCTCTCGACCCGGTTCTGGTTTGGCTGGCCGCCTCACACCCAGTCGCGCAGAGGCGTATTTCGACGCAATGAGTGGTGATTTACTGGGTTTGGCCACCGCCTGGTGCCGTCGAGGGCCGGGACGAAGCGTTCGGGTCAATCTTGCGCCAGGTCCTGAAACGGCGGAGATTCAACGAACCATCAAGCGGCTGGGATTCGAGTGCGTCGTCGATGCGGAACGTAGTGAAATAGAGCATCTTAAATTGTACACAAACGAAGTGCGCACAGAGAGTTGTCCTGTGATCTTTTTACGTCCGAGAGCGCCCGACCTTCCTGTCGAGTTACTCGAAAAGATGATGACTTCTCCATCCCATGTCACTTTTCTTCCAACCACCGATGGAGGCTGGCACGCGCTCCACGCGTGCTTGCCCCAAACCGGATTGTTTGAAGAGGTCGCTTTTGAAACAGCGAAAGAAGCAAGGGACACCGCAGAACGAATCGAAGAACGGGGCCTTTCGATCGAGTCCGTGCGACCGTGGCCTGTGGTTCAAACCCTCAGTGATCTCGAAGCCCTTTGGCATCGATTACGAAAGGACCCCGCCCGCGCACCACGATGTCATTCCCTGCTGGAAGCTTGGTAACCTCCCACAGGGAACATTGACCAAAGTCCAGACACACCGCAAGTTGACAAAGACGAGGGAGTGAATACGCCGGGTGAAGTTGAGACTGAGCTACATTGCGATCTCGCTGGTTGTCGCATTCAGTTTTGGTGCGGTTCACTACCTAAAGGATGCCCGAAACTGGGGACAGACCAGTAATCTGGTGGCCACCTTTGATGGGCTGGAGACGGCCTTTCTCGACCACAAGTTTCGGCAACGGGGAAAGGTGGGAGTCAATCCCAGCGTGGTCATTGCCGCGGTCGATGAGAAAGCCATCCGAGACCTCGGCGTTTGGGGTTCTTGGGAACGTTCAGTCTACGCCACAATGACCAAAAATCTGGTGCACGCAGGTGCCAGTGTCGTCGCTTACGATATGGTGTGGGCTGATGAGAGCAAGTCCGCCACTCGTGCTGCAGCGAACCGAATGGTGAAAGCATTAAATACCCTGGGTCTGGCACCTTCCCATCTCCTTCCAAAGCCCGCTTCCGAGGGTGATGATGAAGAAGACTGGGAAGAAGAGGAAGAAGAGGAAGAAGAGGAAGAAGAGGAAGAAGAGGAAGAAGAGGAAGAAGAGGAAG
>MDTA01008389.1_pt1 | contig 18935 bp, 19 predicted proteins | sample 811151 | NCBI WGS metagenome assembly MDTA01 (sample SAMN05326648, study PRJNA326480) | marine metagenome | isolation source: seawater | place: Indian Ocean: South | collected 2010
TTTCAGGCTTTAGATAAAAAAAGTATAAATGTATTTGGAGGATCACAGATCCGACCCAACATTCACATTAAAGATATGATTCGGGTTTATTTACATTTCTTGAAAAAAAATATAAAACCAGGAGTTTATAATGCTGGATTTGAAAATTTATCAATTATAAATTTAGCTAAAAAAATTCAAAAAAAAATAGATTGTAAAATTAATATCACTAAGTCTAATGATCCAAGATCCTATAGACAAAATTCACAAAAACTTCTTAAGACTGGATTCAAACAAAAATATTATATTGATGATGCAATAGATGATTTAATTAATTTTTATAATAAGGGGAAAATACAAGATAAGGAAATTTGTTTTACGGTCAAATGGATGAAAAAATTAAAATTGTAAAAAATGAAAAAAAATAATTACTTACCCAAACAATATTCAAATGATAGTAAATTGAAAATTAATCATAATTACTTGAAAGAACAATTTTCTGACTATCCGAAAATTTTAAATGAAATGACTAAAATTTTTAAAGATTGTCAATTTACACTTGGTAACTACGTAGATGAATGTGAAAAAATATTTGCTAAAAGAGTAGGTGCTAAGTTTGCTATTGGAGTTGGGAGTGGAACAGATGCAATTTTTTTATCTTTGAAAGCGTTAGGAATAAAAAATGGTGATGAAATAATTACTACACCATTTACATATATAGCAACTATTGGAGCTATAGTTGCGACAGGAGCAAAACCAGTTTTTGTAGATATTAAAGATGATTGTAATATTGATGAAAATCAAATTCAAAAAAAAATTAATAAAAAAACAAAGGCAATCGTGCCAGTTCATTGGACTGGAAGAATTTGTGAGATGAAAAAAATTCAGAATATTGCAAAAAAATATAAAATAAAAATTGTACAAGACGCATGTCATGCAATCGATGCAAATTATTCTAATAAAACACCAGTGAAATTTGGGGACTTTGCCTGTTACAGTATGCACCCACTTAAGAACTTAAATGTTTGGGGCGATGCAGGCTTTGTAACCACTCAAAATCGTCAATTAGCTAAAAAAATTTTTTTGATGAGGAATCATGGATTGGTAAACAGAGATTTTTGTGAGGTTTTTGGTTATAATTCAAGACTTGATAGTATCCAGGCTTTAGTAGCAACATATTTGATGAGAAAAAAACTCTCCAATATTACAAATAGAAGAATTTCTAATGCTAAAATGTATGACAGTCTATTAAAAAATAACCCTAACATTATTTTAAATAAAAGAGACAAAAAAATTAAGGAAGTATTTCATTTATATCAAATCAAAGTAAAAAAAAGAAATGAGTTAAAAAGGTTTTTGATAAAGAATAATATTGATGCAAAGGTGCATTATCCAATTCCAATACACCTACAAAAATCATCAAAATATTTGGGTTATAAAAAAGGAGATTTTCCTATGGCTGAAAAAATTTCAAAAAATATTTTATCATTACCAGTACATGAATTTGTCACCAACAAACAAATTAAATATGTGACAGATCTTATAAATAAGTTTTATAATTAAAATGAAAGTTCCATTTACATTATTGGGTAAAAGATATTCATATTATAAAAAAAATATTATAAAAAATTTTAATAATATTTCTCTCAAAGGAGACTTTATTTTAGGAAAAAATGTTGAAATTTTTGAAAAAAAAATATCAAAAATTTGTCAAAGTAAATATGCCATAAGTGTTAATTCAGGATTTGATGCTTTGTTTTTAAGTTTGAAATGTTTAGGGATTAATAAAGGCGATGAAGTAATCACAGTTTCAAATTCTTATATTGCTACAGCAAGCTCAATTGTTGCAGTTGGAGCTAAACCTGTTTTTATTGATGTAGGTGATGATTATAATATTGATCCAGAATTAATTGAAAAAAAAATTAATCATAAAACAAAAGCAATTATGCCAGTTCATTTAACCGGCAATCCTTGCAATATGACAAAGATTTGTAAATTAGCAAAGAAATATAAATTGAAAATCATTGAGGATTCTGCACAGGCGATAGGAGCTAGTTTTGAGAATAAGAAAGTTGGTACTTTTGGTGAATTTGGATGTTTTAGTCTTCATCCCGTAAAAAATTTTCATGTATTTGGAGATGGTGGAATTATTCTTACTCAAAAAAAGGAACATTATAAAACTATTAAATTATTAAGAAATCACGGGCATAAAAATAGAGATGAGATTTCAATTTGGGGTTATAACTCTAGATTAGATAGTGTTCAGGCTGGTATAGCACTGGGCATGATTAAAGATTTTTCAAAATGGAATAAGAAAATTAATACAATTGCAAATTATTACAGATTAAATATTTTAGATCCAGTAAAACATCAAAAAATAAATAAAAACGCAAAATCTGTATTTCATAATTATATAATCCAAGTACCAAAAAGAGACAAATTGAAAAAGTATTTGTTAAAAAATGGGATTGATACGAGAATTCATTATCCTATACCAATTCATAAACAAAAAATGTTTAAGAAAAAAAATATAAATTTCAATTTAAAAAACACTGAAAAACAATCTAGAAATATAATTAGCCTACCCATATACCCAGAAATTAAAATGTCACAAATTAAATATATTGTTACAAAGATTAATGAATTCTACAAAAAATAAATTTCAAAAAACTTTAAATTTACTAAGATTTGAATTAGTTAAAATGTCAAACAGGGCAAAGGCGGCTCATTTAGCATCATCATTGTCATGTATAGATATTATAGCAACACTTTACTATTTTGTTTTAAATATAGTACCTAAAAATTTGAAAAGCTTAAATAGAGATAGGTTTATTTTGAGTAAAGGTCATGCAGCAACTGCATTATATGCTGTACTTGCATATAGAGGTTTTTTTAACAAAAAAAAACTTTTAGATTATGCTAAACAAAATTCACTCTTAGAGGAGCATCCTAACCCAAAATTAAATGGAGTAGAAGCAGCCACTGGTTCTCTTGGTCATGGTTTATCAATTGGATGTGGACTGGCTTTGGGAGGAAAGATAAGTAAAAAAAAATATTTTACTTATGTTCTTTTAGGTGATGGTGAGTGCAATGAAGGTAGCGTATGGGAAGCAGCACTGTTTGCATCATCAAAAAAATTAGACAATTTAATTGCAATTATCGATTATAATAAATGGCAGGGAATAGGTAGAACAAATGAAATACTAAATTTAGAACCATTAAATTCTAAATGGAAATCTTTTGGCTGGAATACCTTTAAATTAGATGGACACCAACCAAAAAAAATAATTAAGATTATAAAAAAGATTAAAAATAATTTGAATGGAAAACCAAATGTAATTATTGCAAATACTATCAAAGGAAAAGGTATAGATTTCATGGAAGATGATAATAATTGGCATTATCGAGTACCAACATTAGATGAAGTAAAAAAAGTAAAGAGAATTTTAGATTTAAAATGAGAAATGCTTTTGCAGAGTGCGTCACTAGTATCGCAAAAAAAAATAAAAAAATAGTGTTACTTTCAGCTGATATAGGAAATAGACTTTTTAATAATTTTAGAAAAAATTTTAATGATAGATTTTATAACTGTGGAATAGCTGAAGCAAATATGACTAGCTTAGCCTCAGGTTTATCTGCTAGCGGTTTAAAACCTATTACTTACACTATAGCTTCATTTAATACTTTAAGATGTTTAGAACAAATTAGATTGGACATTTGTTATCCTAATAGACCTGTTATTATTGTGGGTACAGGCGCAGCTCTTTCGTATGCAAATTTAGGATCTACTCATCATACAATAGAAGACATTGGCATTTTAAAAAATTTTCCTAATTTACAAATTTTGTGTCCATCAGATGCATCAGAAACAAAACTTGCATTAAATGAGGCTATTAAAAGTAATAGACCATCATATATAAGATTAGGAAAAAAAGGAGAACCTGATCTTAAATTTAAAAATAAATTTAAAATTGGAAAAACTCATACAATTATAAAAGGTAAGAAAAAAGATTTTGTAATAATTACATATGGAACAGTCACTTCAGAGGTAATTAAAAGTTTAAATTTATTAAATAAAAAAAATATCTATCCTACTGTAATCAAAGTAGACACTATTGCTCCATTGAATATGAAAAAAATTACAAATCAGATAAGAACTTTTAAAAATATATTTATTATTGAAGAGCATCTTGAAATAAGTGGATTAGGTAGTCAGTTGGCGCAATTTATTTTAAAAAATAAAATAAAAATTAATAATTTTAAAATATTAGGTTTACCAAGATTATTTCTATCTTCCTGTGGAAATCAAATGCAAGCAAGAGAGAAGTATGGAATTTCATCGAAGAAAATTTTAAAAAAAATTATTTTATCCAATAAAATTAAATGATCTTTAAAAATAAAAAAAATATCATTTGCTCATGATTTCTATTTTAGTTCAATTAATATAATAGACTTGAACGCAATAATTCAAATTTTTATCAAAAGAAAAATATAATTGATTTATAGTTAATAAAATGAAAACTAAAATTGGCCTTGATTTGGATAATACCATTATAGATTACGACAAAATTTTTTATAAAGAGGCTTTAAGAAGAAAGTTAATTCCAAAAACTATTGATAAAAATAGAATTAAAATAAGAGAATATATAAAAAAAAAATCTTTAATAGAATGGCAGAAACTACAATCTAATATTTATTCAATTAATCTTCATAACGCAGTTGTAAGGAATGGCTTTATAAGTTTTATAAGTAATTTGGGAAATAATGGATATAACTTTTGTGTAATCAGTCATAAAACTAAATATCCATACAAAGGAAAAAAAATTAATTTACATAATTTAAGTAAAAATTGGATCGAAGCTAACATTAATAAAAAATTAAACAAATCTGGAGTAAAAATAAAAAAAATTTTTTTTGAAACTACTGAAAAAAAAAAGATAAAAAAAATTGTAAGCGAAAAATGTGATTACTTTATAGATGATTTACCAAGTGTTTTAAATTTATTACCAAAAAATATCAAAAAAATATTAATAGATCCCAAAAAAAATTATAACAATAAAACTGATTTATTAATTTTACGTGGATGGAAAAGTATATCAAAAATATTCTAATCAAAAGAATCAGTTTATTCTTTGATATAAATATAACAAAAGAATATTCACTAGAGTTAATGAGAGAAGGAAGGAATAATGATTTATATAAATTTCAATATAAAAATTTAAATCTTATCATAAAAAAATATCCCAAAAGAAAGCTATTAAATTTTAAGAGAGAAAAGTTATTTTATGAGTATCTTTCTAAAATGAATATAAAAAATGTTCCAGAGTACTTTTTTTCAATTAAAAAAAAATTGTCTGTTTTTAGCTATTTGAGTGGAAAAAAAAGCAATAAAATTGACAATGACAACATTAAAAATTCATTAAGATTTATTGAAAAAATAAATTCTAAAAATGTAGGAAATAAATTTGAATTTGCATCAGATGGATGTTCAAGTGTATATGATCATATTCAAATTGTCTCAAAAAGAATTGATAATTTTAATGACTTAGTTGAAAAGAATTTTAAAAATAAAAAGATTTATTTTTTTTTAAAAAGAAAATTAAATCCAAGATTTAATTTTGAAAAAAAATTAGTATTACAAAATTATAAAAAACAGGTCAAAAATAAATTTAAAAAAAACGAACTTATATTATCTCCATCAGATTTTGGTTTTCACAATATGTTAATTAAAAATAAAAAAACTTTTTTTTTTGACTTTGAATATAGTGGTATGGATGATGCATCTAAGCTTTTTTGTGATTATATATGTCAACCAGATTTACAACTTAATGAGAAACAAATTGATTTACTATTAAAAAAAATCAATATAAAAAATAAAAATAATCTTGAAATAAAAAAAAGAATTAAATTATTGTTAAATATTCACAGAATAAAGTGGTGCATGGTGATGTTAAACATATTTTTAATAAAGAAAAAATTAAATATGAATTTAAAATCAAATTTAAAAAATTTACAAAATTCTCAATTAAATAAATCAATCAATTATTTTAATAGATATTTATAATTATGAACTTTTTAACTGATACTGAAAAAAAAATTAGTTTAGAATTTGAAAAAAAAGGATTTATAATTAAAAAAAGTTGTGACAAAAATTCACTAATAAAAATTAGGTCAATTTTTTTTGATACATTATATAAAGAACTTAGAATTAAGAAAAAAATTAGCGAAGAAGATTTATTTAATAAAGCTCACCAATATATTAAAGTTAAAGATTTAAATAAACTGAGACTTAATTTAATTAATAAATTAGGAACAAGCCAAGAGTTAAAAAAACTTTATTATGACTCATGTAAAGAATATTTGAATATTTTAATTGGCAATGAATTAGTCATGCAAAAAAAAATAAGTTTAAGTATACAGTTGCCAAAAGATGATAGTTCAATTTTACCAATTCACTCCGACGTTTGGTCGGGAGTTTCTCCTTATGATATCGTAGTTTGGATACCTTTAGTAAATTGTTACAAAACTAAATCAATGTTTATATTATCACCTAATAATACTCAAAATTTAGTGAAAAATTTAGAAAATACAAAAAATTTTGATGCATCAAAAATTTTTAAAAAAGTAAAAAAAAAACTTAATTGGATAAAAATAAATTTTGGTGATGTATTAATTTTTAATCAACATTTGCCACATGGAAATATAATTAATAAAGAAAATGAAACTAGGTGGTCTTTAAATTGTAGATTTAAAAATGTCTTTACTCCATATGTTGATAAAAAAATTGGAGAATTTTATGAACCTATTACTTTGCGTGTTTGCTCAAAGTTGGGCATGAGATACAATTTACCAAAAATAAAATGAAAAAAAAATTTCGTGGATACATTTTTAGTAGACCTTTTTTTGGAGAGAGAGCCCCACAACATATTCAAAATTTAATAATTAAAGATTATTGTGAGCAAAAAAATTATTTATTTTTATTGAGTTTCACAGAATATAGAATGAGTAATAGTACATTAATGCTCCAATCACTGATAAGAGATTTAAAAAAAATTGATGGAATAGTTTTTTTTAGTTTATTTCAACTACCTGAAGAACAATCTTTCCGAATTAAATTTTTAAAAAAAGTATTAAAACAAAAAAAAGAAATTCATTTTGCTGTTGAAAAAATTATTTTTAATAACAAATCTCAGCTTGAACAAATAGAAAATTTATTTACCTTAAAAAAGGTAAATATATATCAAGAAAAAAATTTCAAAAAAATTAAAGATTTTTTAATTACAAACTATGGGTAAAAAGAGAAATTTTATAAAATCTTTTCACAATTCAACTAAACGAGATTATCTATCTCGAATGAATAAAGCCAAGCCTCAAAATATCAAAATAGCAAAAAAATATGGTTTTAGATTTTGGGATGCTTCTCGAGATACTGGTTATGGTGGTTACACATATCAACCAGGTAGATTTAAAAATATGGCAAAAGCACTGATTAAAGCCTACAAATTAAAATCAAACTCTAAAATACTTGATGTAGGTTGTGGTAAGGGTTTTTTATTACACGAAATGAAGCTGCTAGTGCCTGGGCTTAAAATCGTAGGTTTTGATATTTCTAAGTACGCAATTAAAAAAGCCACAAAAATAATAAAACCAAGCTTATTTTTCCATAAAGCAGAAAAAAAATACCCTTTTAAGAATAAAGAATTCGATCTCGTTATTTCAATTTCGACATTACATAATCTTGAAATCTATGACTTGAAAAAAGCATTAACTGAAATTTCTAGAGTAGGTAAAAAAGCCTATGTAGTTGTCGAAAGTTATGAAAATGATCAACAACTTTTTAATTTACAATGCTGGGCCTTAACCTGTGCTTCATTTTTTAGCTCATCTTCATGGAAATGGATTTTTAAAGAATTTAATTATAAAGGTGATTATGAGTTCACTTTTTTTAATTGATTAATAAAAATTACCTAGTATTAAAACATTATTTTAATTATGAAAATTTACTCTAAAAGAAAAAATTGCAGACTATGTTACAGTAAAAAATTAAAAATTGGATTTAAATTAAAACCATCGCCTTTTGGAGACATATTTTTTAATTCAAAAAAAAAAGCAATTAAAGGACACAAAGTACCAATAACAGTTTATAGGTGTGAAAACTGCAAACATATTCAAAATTCCGAATATGTTAATCCAAAACTTTTATGGAAAGATTACACTTATTTATCCTCCCAGTCACAAATGATAATCGATCATTTAAAGGATGTATCTAAAACAGTAATTAAAAAATATCGATTAAATACAAGAGATTTAGTTGTAGACATTGGGAGTAATGATGGAACATTTTTAAAAAATTTTAAAACAAAAAAAATAAAAATTTTTGGTGTTGATCCTGCAAAAAATGTTGCAAAATTAGCGAATAAAAATGGAATCAGAACCATAGCCAGTCCAATAAATAAGAAAGCTGTTAATAAAATTATAAAAAAATCAGGTAAAGCAAAAATTGTTTTAGCATTTAATGTCTTTGCCCATAATAATAATATGAATGATTTTGTAAGATGTGTAAATGATCTTTTAGCTAAAGATAGTTATTTTGTTTTTGAAGCCCAATACTTAAGAGATATATATAAAAAAAAAATACTTGGTACGTTTTTACATGAACATATTTCTCACCATTCAATTTTTAGTCTACAAAATTTTTTTAAAAAACATAATTTAAATTTTTATGATTTAGAATTTAATAACATTCAAAAAGGATCAATTGTTGGTTTTGTTTCAAATAACATGAAATTAAAAAAAACAAAAAAATTTGAAAAAGCATTCATCAGAGAAAAAAAAGAAAAAATAAATTCTTTAGCAAAAGTTAGGTCATTTAACTCATATATAGATAAAAATTTTATTTTATGTCAAAAAATTTTGAAAAAATATAAAAATAAATTGATTACAGGATTTGGATCAGCTCGAATGGGACCTATTTATGCAATTAATTTTGGATTTATGAATAAAATATCTTATTTATTTGATGATCATTTTATGAAAGTAAATAAATATACAAATGTAACTGCAAAAAAAGTTTTACCATCTAAGGAGATAAATAAACTCAAACCTTCAATTTGTTTTGTTCTGGCAATAGAACACTTAAAAAATATTGTTTTAAAAAATGTTCAATATTTAAAAGATGGAGGAAAATTTATTTCTGTTTTTCCAAAAGTTCAAGAAATAGATTATAAAAATTATAAAAAGATTATCCTTAAATGAAAAAAATTAGAATAGGATTTATAGGAGTAGGTTTTATTTCTCAAACATGTCATTTACCATGTTTTTATCACAATAAGCATACAGACATCGTTGCAATTTCAGACAAAAATCAAGAACTATTAAATGAAGTGAGTAAAAAATATCAAATTAAAAAACTATACAAAGATTATAATTTGATGTTAAAAAATGAAAAATTAGATGCTATTGTTGTAGTGGTTGAGAGGCAATTTACTGCAAACATTTTAAAGAACATTCTCAAATATCGTATACCTATATTTACAGAAAAACCACCAGCTCTTTCTTACAGTGATGCAAAAATTCTTAAAAGATTAGCTTTAAAGTTTAAAACTCCGCTAAATGTCGGGTATATGAAGATTTATGATAAAGGTATTATATATCTTAAAAAGTTACTTTCTTCAAAAAATATAGGAAATTTAGAAAATATAATTTATTTATCTCACGGTGGTGACTCATACTGTAATCCGTTTATGTACCATAGAATTTTCAAGAAAAAAGCAAATTTAAAAAATTATAGTTTAAATAAAAAAATTAAGAATAAAAAAGAATATCTAAATTTTATTAATGCTCAATCACATAGTATAAACTTAATGAAATTCCTATTTGGGAAATTAAATATTAAGTTTCAAAAAATTAAAAAAAATGGATCGATAATAGTGATGTTTGATAATAATGATTTAGATATTTTACTTGATTGTAAATTTTCTATTTCAAAAAAATGGGAGGAAAAAATTTTAATTTTTCATAGCAAAGGTAAAATAGAAGTAGATTTACCAGCACCTCAACTAGCAAATGTTCCTGCAAAAATTAAAATTTATAACTATGAAGATGGAAGTTTAATTGAACCAAAAATCTCTTGGAGTTGGGCTTTTAAAGAGCAAGCAGATCATTTTATTGAGTTTATAAAGAAGAAAAAAAGAAATAAATTTTTACCAAATGATATTGTTAATTGTAGCAAAGATATAAAATTAATAGAAAATATATTTAAATAAAATTATGATCTATTTTGTTGGGTCAAAAGGAATTATTTTTAATTCCTTAAGTAAATTTCTTGGTAGAAGGTTTAAAGTAATCACAAGACGAAAAAAAAAGGGCTATATAAAAACAAATATTTTCAACAATAATTTTGATAAAAAAAAAGAAAAAAGCTTAAAGCTTATAAACAAAAAAGATACAGTTATAATATTGTCAAATCCTGGAAGTGTTTTTTTTTGTGAAAAAAATCCAAAAAAATTAAAAAAATTTTTGAATAATCTAATAAGAAATTTTTTATCAAATTTGAGTATAGAAACAAAAGTAATTTTTTTTTCATCTGATTACGTTTTTTCTGGCAAAAAAAAAATATATTTTGATAACTCTAAAACAGAACCTATTAATCAATATGGAGCTCATAAAGTTTACATTGAAAATTATATTAAGAAAAAATTTAAATATCACTTGATTTTAAGACTACCTAAAATTTTTTCTAATGATCTTAAAATCAATTCTATTATTTCAGAGTCATACTTTAATAGAAATAAAGAACAAAATTTATTTTATAATCATAAATGTCATTTTTTACATATCAACGATTTTTCACAAATATTTATATCAATTTTAAAAAAAAAAATTACCGGGACTTTTAATATTCCAAGTAAAATTTATTTATCAAGGTTCGAATTTATTAATTATTTTTTTTGGATAAATAAATTAAACAACAGATTTTTAAAAAAAAAATCTATCAATAATTTTGAAATGTTTAAAATTCCTAAAACTATAAAAATGAAAACTAAATTATCTGAATTAAAATATTCAAAAAATAAAAAAATTTTTGAAGTAAAATGACACTACATAAAAAAGTTATTAGATTTATGCTCGCAACTCTTTATGGTTTGCCACTCTCTATTTTAGTAATTCTTATTCGTAAATTTTTTTTAATTAGATTTCAAAGCAGCATGTCAGAAAGAATTGGTCATTTTTCAGCAAATTTTGATTTATATTTATGTGAAAAAAAATTTAATATAAATAGACCCAAAATAAAAAATTATATTGATATTTTTTGTTTACAGAAAAAAGTTTCAAACAATTTTTTAGCAAAAAAATGGTCTGAAAAACTTATAATTTTACATTATGGCTTTGTTATACCTATCATTGATTGTCTAAAATTTTTTAATCAATTTAAATACCATGAAATAAAACATAATACCAATTCCGATAGAGATGTTTATAATTTGATAGATAAAACCAAACCATTTATTAAATTATCCAACGAAGAAAATAAGTTAGGTTATGAACTACTATCCAAAATAGGTTTTAACGAGAAAACAAAATTTGTATCAATAGTTGTTAGAGATAGCAGCTATCTTGAGCAAAACTTTAAAGAAACAGATTATAATTATCATAAAATTAGAGATTATAAAATTACTAGCTTTATACCGGCCATAAAATTTCTAATTTCCCAAGGATATAAAGTGATAATTATGGGTTCAACTGTAAACCAAAGTATTAACATTAAATCTGATGCAATCTTTGATTATTCTAATTCAACTATCAAATCAGATTTTTTAGATATATTTATAATTTCAAAATGTGAATTTTTTATTAGAACCAGTGGACTAGGTGGAGTAGCAGTTATCTTTAGAAAACCTATTTTACATTTGAGTTCTCACCTAGGTTACCTAATGACATCAAGTAAAAAAAATTTACTTTTATTGAAAAACTTTTATTCTGTTACTGAAAATAAAAATTTATCTATTAATGAATTATTTGAAAAAAATTTAGCGTTTGATATTGAAATAGATTATTTGAAAAAAAAAAAAATTATATGTCAAGAATCTTCTGATGATATTTTGAATGCTACAAGGGAAATTGTAGAGATTATAAGAAAAAAAAAAGAATATCATGAAAATGAAAAAAATCTTCAAAATAAATTTAAAAAAGATTACTTAGAAAAAATTAAACTTTTAAATAAATCCAATTTTCACGGAAAATTTTTAGCTAATATGAGTATAGAGTATTTAAAAAAAAATTTTAATAATTATGAGTAAATTATTTGTTTATATAAAGAGAGTCTTTTTATTGATAGGTGATGATAAAAAAAAGTTGCCATTAGTTTTTTTTATGTTTTTATTTTCTCCTCTTATTGAAATGTTAAGTTTGGGAATTATTTTTCCTTTCATTTCAATTATTCTAGACCCAAATGTACTTCATGAAAACTATTTGAAAAGTATTTTTAATTATTTGGGTTTGAGACTTTCAAGTAATGAAATTATTTTATTATTAAGTATTTGTTTGGTTATTACATTTACTATTAAAGGTGTTTTATCAATTTTAAATATTTGGATAATTGAAGATTTTAACCTCAAAAGACAATTTAAACTTCAGATTTTGTTAATGAAAAGTTTTCAAAATCTTAATTATCTTGACCACATTAATAGAAGTAGCTCGGACTTTTCAGAAATAATTCAAAATTTGGTAGGGACTTATTGTGCAGTTCTGACAGCTTTCTTAAGAATTTTAAGTGAACTACTTATTGTTATTGGCGTACTAATTTTTCTCTCTTACATAGATTATAAAATACTCGTGTACATTCTCTCAATGCTTTTATTTATAATGATTATTTATGATATGTTTTTTAAAAAGAAACTTAAAATATACGGTGAAAAAATTAGCAAAAGTTCAAAAAATATTTTTCAGATAATCAAAGAAGGTGTTTTTGGTTTTAAAGAAATTAAGATCTTAGATAAGAATGATTTTTTTCTTAAAAATATTTATAAAAATTCTAAAAAAATTTACAAAACTAACATAAAATCTTTACTCATTAATAGTGCGCCGAGATATATTATTGAGGTTTTTTTGATAATTTTTGTAATTTCTATAATTATATTTTCTATATTAAATGAAACCGAAATTGAGAGTTTAATTCCAACATTAACTGTTTTTGGTTTTGCAGCTTTAAGATTAATACCTTCGGCAAATGTGATAATGAGAAGTGTAATTCAAATGAGATTAGGTTATTATGCCACAAATAAACTTTCAGCAGATTTTTCAAACATTAATTATGAATTTAATCCTGAAAATATCTTTTTCAAAAATAAAGATTTTGAAAAAAAATCAAATTCATTAAAAAAATTTGAATTAAAAAATATTCATTTTAGATATCCAGGTAGCAAAAAAAAAATATTAGATGATGTGTCGGTAATTTTTAAGAAAGGCGACAAAATTGGAATAATGGGTGCCTCTGGGTCCGGAAAAACAACATTAATTGACGTAATTTTAGGATTATTAGAACCTGAGGAAGGAAAAATTTTAATTAACAATAAAGAAATAATTTCTCAAAATTCGTGGAAGGGAATTGCAGCATATATGCCTCAAGAAATTTTCCTAATGGAGGAAAAAATAATAACCAATATTACATTTGAAGAAGATGAAAAAAATATTGATTTAGAAAAATTTAAAAAATCAATAATGCATGCTCAATTGAATAGTTTTATTAATGAATTACCCGAAAAATACAATACATTTGTTGGAGAAAATGGAGTAAAATTATCTGGCGGTCAAAAACAACGACTATCAATTGCAAGAGCATTTTACCATGAGAGAGATCTTTTAATAATGGATGAGTCCACAAGCGCATTGGATAAAGCTACAGAAAATGAAATTGTTAATGTTATAAATCAAATTAATGATAAGATTGTTATTTTGATATCTCATAAACTAAATACTTTAAAAAAATGTGATAAAATATATGAGATTGAAAACGGAAAATTGATCGAAATAAATTATGATAAATAGCTCCAATAAAGATTTTTTTATTGAAAATGGCTGGCTTAAGGTTAGTTGCCTATTTAAAAAAGAGGAAATTAAAAAAATTACAAACGAAGTAAACAAATTTTTAAGAAAAAATTTTTTAAAATATAATGGAAGAGATATAAACTTTACTAATTATAGTAAAAAATTTAATCAAATTAATTCATTTCACAAATTAGATGATTGCAAATTTGTTAAAAAATTAAGTAAAAATCGTAAATTAGTCAATATAACAAAAAATTTGCTTTCTTGTAAAAAAGTGAAACTAAAAGCATCAGAATATTTTGCTAAACCCAAAAAAACAGGTTTATATGTTCCAATTCATCAAGACAATTATTATTGGAATATTATTAATGGTGATGCTCTTACGGTATGGATTGCATTATCAAAGACTCGTAAAAAAAATGGAGCTGTATTCTACTTTAATAAATCACATAAAAATGGAATTTATCCCCATAAAGCATCATATGCAAAAGGTTCTTCACAAACTTTAAGAAATAGTAACATCCTTTTAAAATTTAATAAAGCGACACCAGAACTAAATATTGGTGATGCAATTTTTCACCATTGTCAAGTATTGCACGGAAGTAGACCTAATAAAAGCAACACTTCAAGAAAAGGTATTACTTTCCAATTTAAAAAAAATTCAGCAAAATATGATTATAATAAAATAAATAAGTATGAAAAAAATTTAAAATCTCAAATAAACAAAAGATCAAAATTTAAAGATAAATAAATGCCAGGTTGGGAATTATTAGGTAATCAAGAAAGAAGAGAGTTAAATGATATTTTTAAACTTTCAAATGGAGTACTATTTGCACATGGATTTGATGATAGAAGAAATAAAATATATAGAGTTAAAAAATTTGAAAAACAAATTTCTAAATTTTTAAATGTAAAATTTTGTATAGCCACTACCTCAGGAACTATGGCTCAATATATTGCAATGAAATCATTAGGGATTAAAAAGGGTGATGAGGTTATTACTCAATCATTTACATTTGTTGCGACAGTAGAAGCAATCTTAGCAATTGGAGCAAAACCAATAATTACAGAGATTGATGAAACATTTAATATGTGCACAAAAGATCTAAAAAAAAAAAATATCAAAAAAAACTAAATTAATAATTCCAGTTCCTATGTTAGGCAACCAATGTGATATGAAAACCATTAAAAAGATTGCAAAAAAAAATAATATAAAAATTTTAGAAGATGCATGTGAGTCACTAGGAGCAAAATTAGGAAATAAATATGTTGGCACTTTAGGTGATATAGGTGTTTATAGTCTTGATTTTGCTAAAACAATTACAACAGGAGAAGGTGGATTAATTGTAACAAATAATAAAAAAATTTATAAATATTGCAATGAATTTAAAGATCATGGTCATCAAAACAATAAAAAACTACCTAGGGGGAAAGATAATAGAAATATATGGGGATTAAATTTAAGAATGAATGAGTTACAAGCAGCAGTTGGTATTGCTCAATTAAAAAAACTTAAATTAATTATAAAAAAAAAATTATGAAAATAAAAGTCTTTTAAAAAAACAAATTAATAGTCCTCTAATTAGTTTTAGAAAAATATTAGATGAAAGAGGGGATCTTAGTGACACTCTAATATTTTATTTTAAAAATAAAAAATTAGCTAAAAAATTTGTTAAAATTTACAATAAGAATGGCTATTTAACTAAAAATTTACCTGATGCAATAAATTGGCATTTTGCTGGTACATGGAAACATATTTTTGCAAAAGAAGGAAATTACAAAAAAAATTGGAGAGTAAAATGGAAAAAAAGCGAAGATCTTTTGAGAAGATCTGTTTCAATTCCAATATATGTTAAATCCAGCAAAAAAGAAATTAATAATCAATCAATAGTTATCAACAAAATTCTTAAAGGCTTATGAAGACTTTAGTCTTAATACCTGCCAGGGCAGGTTCAAAAGAGATCAAAAATAAAAATTTAAAAAAACTTGGGCCAAGAACATTGGTAGAGCATACATTCATAACTGCATGCAAAATTAAAAATATAGATGATATTATTCTTTCAACTGATTCAAAAACAGTAATAAAGTTATCAAAAAAATATAAAAAAATTAAAACATTATTTATTCGACCAAAAAAATATGCAACAGATAAATCAAAAATGAGCGAAGTAGCATTACACGCAATTAATTTTTTGAAAAAAATAAATAAAAGATTTAAATATCTAATTATTTTACAACCAACTACACCATTTAGAAGTATTAAAGAATTAAATGAAATTATAAATTATGTAAGAAAAAATAAAATTAAGTCTTTATTTTCTGTAACAGAATCTTGGCAACATCCTTCAGAATTTATTCAGATAAAAAAAAGAAAAAAAGCAAAATTTTTAGATAAGAATTTAGATACATATCGTCAGAAATATAAAAAATATTATTTTATAAGTGGAGCTATATATATGACTGAAATAGATTATTTTCTTAAAAAAAAAAGATTTATTACCAATGAATCTTTACCATTTATCATGTCGCAAGAAACATTAATTGATATTGATAATTATTTTCATTTAAAAGTTGCTAGGGGTTTGTACAAATCTTAAGATTTATACGATGATAAAAATTTTAAAAAATATTCTTCTGATTAAAAAAATTAATTTTGAAAAATATGAAAATAAAGATGTTATATTATATGATAATTCTTTTAGTAAAATTTTTGAAAAAATGATCTCTAAAGAAAATTTTATAATATTATTCACTAGATACGAATATTTAAATTTAAGAATTATTTTAAAATTATTATTTACACTTAGATTAAATAGCCTCAACTATTTTTTGGAAATTATTAAAGAAATAAATCCTAAAATAGTAGTTACCTTCACAGATAATGATGAAAAGTTTTGGCTTTTAAAAGAAAAGATAAATAATCCAAAAATTAAATTTATTATAATCCAAAATGGATGGAGAACAAATATTTTTGAAAATATTAATAAGAAGTCAAAAAACTACTGTTTAGATGATATGTTTTTTTTTAATAAAAATATTTCAAATTTATATTCAAGATTTATAAAAGGAAACACGCATTATCTGGGTTCTTTTATAAATAATTATTTTAATCCAGATACTGAAGTAAAAAAATCTGAAAAGAAATCAATTTTATTTATATCTCAAATAAATCCTTATAAAAATCATCAGGAAGAATTTTTAATAAGAATAAAAAAAAAAAATTTTTCATGGAAACAATTCTATGAGGCAGATTTTATTGTTCTTAAGTTTCTTAATGATTATTGTTATAAAAAAAATATAGTTTTAAATATTATGGGTAGAAATTATAGAAATAGATTTAATGAGAAAAATATGTTCCGAAAATTTTTGGGTCATGATAATTTTAATTATATAGAAAATAGAGGGGATTTTTCTCAATATAGTACAATCTTGAACTTTGATTTATTAATTTATTTAGACTCCACCTTTGGATATGAGGCGATATCAAGAAAAATCAAAACTTGTGCTTTCACTATAAGAGGGAATGTTCTTGGATTAGATGATGATGAGTTTAAATTTGGTTGGCCTGCAATCCTTGAAAATACCGGTTTTTTTTGGACTAATCAAAAAAATACTGAGACATTTGAAAAAATCATTGATCGAGTAAATTCAATTTCTCAAAATGAGTGGATATCAATAACCAATGTTTTAAGAGACGAATTAATGATTTATTCAAAAAAAAATAAAATATTTTCTGACTATTTAAAAGAAAATGCTATAAAAACAAATTTTGGTTATTAGTATTCATGATTAAATCGATATTGATTACAGGTGGAACAGGTTCTTTCGGACAAGCATTTGTCAAAACTGTCTTGAATAGATTTAAAAACATCAAAAGATTAGTAGTGTTTAGTAGAGATGAACAGAAACAGTTTTTTATGTCTCAAAAATTTCAAGGAAAAAAATATCCATCTCTAAGATTTTTTATTGGTGATGTAAGAAATCGTGAAAGATTGAGAAGATCATTAGATGGTATTGATTGTGTTGTGCATGCTGCCGCTTTAAAACATGTGCCTGCTGGAGAATATAATCCAATAGAATTTATTCAAACAAACATTATTGGTGCACAAAATTTAATAGAGGCCTGTATTGATGCTAAAGTAAAACAAGTTGTTGCTTTATCAACAGACAAAGCTGCAGCCCCAGTTAACTTATATGGAGCAACAAAACTTTGTAGTGATAGATTATTTATTTCTGCCAACGAATATTCGGGACATACAGTAAAATTTTCAGTTGTAAGATATGGAAATGTATTTGGTTCAAGAGGATCTGTTGTTCCTTTGTTTCTTGAAAAGAAAAAAGAAGGTGTTCTTCCAATTACCCATAAAGATATGACACGTTTCAATGTTACTTTAAAAGATGGAGTTGAAATGGTTTTATGGTCACTAAAAAATAGCTTAGGTGGAGAAATATTGGTACCAAAGACTCCTTCATATAAATTATTGGACTTAGCAAAAGCCATAAGTCCTAAAAGCAAAATTAAAATTATTGGAGTAAGACCTGGTGAAAAAATTCATGAGGAATTAATTACTAAGAGTGATAGTTTTTCCACATTAGATTTAGGAAAATATTATGTAATTTTACCTTCTTCAAACACAAAGATAATCAAGGAATACTTGAAGAAAAAAAAAGGAAAAAAAACAAATCTACAAAGCTATAATTCAAAAGATAATGAAAATTTTCTTACAATTAAACAAATTCAAGATCTTTTAAAAGACTATTTAAAAAAAAATTAGTTTGACTACAAAAAATATTACATACAGTCAGCACAATATCAATAAATCAGATATTAAAAACGTAGTCTCTACTTTAAAAAGTGGTTGGTTAACTCAAGGTTCAAAAGTTCCAGAATTCGAAAAAATTTTATCAAA
>MDTA01041669.1_pt1 | contig 18934 bp, 18 predicted proteins | sample 811151 | NCBI WGS metagenome assembly MDTA01 (sample SAMN05326648, study PRJNA326480) | marine metagenome | isolation source: seawater | place: Indian Ocean: South | collected 2010
ATTGGATACAAAAAGCTATTATCTCTATAAAAATTTTTTCAATTCAGATGAGATAAATAATATTAATAAATCACTTAAGGAATATCAATCAGAAGCAATCTCCAGCGGTAAAAGTCTTATTAAAGATCTTACAAATAAAAAAGTAAGAACCGATATCTTAAAGTCTGAGACAATTGATCTTGCCAACTATACGCACAACAAACTAATATTAGACGTAGCTAGAAAATTTCATGGTATTCCCTGCAAAGTCACAAAGGCGTCTTATGAAATAAAGGAAAAGGGAAATAATCCAGAAAATAACTTAATTCATGAAAGACTCGATGATACCATTTACTATCATTTTGATCGACCCTACAAAGTTCTAAAAACATATCTTATTCTTGAAGATATTGATGATAAAGATGGCCCAATGTACGTTGTAAGCGGAAGCCATAAATTATTTTATAAATCTCCAATTAAAAAACTATTCAGATATTTTAGTAAAATCTTTTTGTATGATCACCATTACCTACTTGAACATAAAGACGAGAAATTTTTTATTAATGATAATGATATAATTTCCTTGAAAGGTAATGCTGGTGACCTTTTTTTTGTTAATACAGAAGCATGGCACTGTGGTAGGCCTATGGAATCAGATGGTAGAAGGGCAGTATTATGGAATTATATTTATGGTGATCATACAACAAGCTGGATTAAGCATCTGCTGAGTGGTAAGTTTTTATTTAATTGAGATTATATTTTTAATCAAAATAAGAAATGTTAACTTTATGTTTAATTTTCTTTTCAAACTGCTTAATATCAATTTTTAAATCATTATTTTTGATTTTAAACTCTAATTCTTTTTTTGTTTTTATTGGTAAGGTTCCAAACTGTGCATACAAGCTTCCCTCTGGAAATAATTCATAATTTGTTTCAGTCATTTCTCCGTATTCTATATAAGCTTTTCCCATGGACATAACACTCAGAAAGACAGAAGACTGAGCAATCCCAATCGCATAGTTTGAAACATTTGCCAAAACAGATGGATGTAACGCAGTAATTAATATATTTTCAATCTGAAGCTCAGAAACTAAATCTTCAATTATCTTATCATCTAAGGTTGGGTGAAGTCTGAGTAAAATAACAGTTCTTGGCCTATCATTCCTAATACAATCAACACAATCAATTAAACAAGACTTAAACCATTCAATATCTTTAGAAGCCCATCGACCAAAATATTTATTACAAAATATAGTTACATAATCATCTGATTTATTAATTTTATTTTTAGCTAATTCTTTTTCTAGGTAAGAGTTACTATTTTTTTTTATGAAATCTTTAAATTCATCAAAAAGAGTTGGAAAGCCAATATTTTTAAAATTAAAATAACCCTGTAACGATAGATAAGTAATTGAGTCGATTGAGTTTATTAAAAATCCGTTAGCACAATTTCTAGTTAAGGTTGATAGTGATTGCTCTTTTTCAATACCTCTCGGAATACCGTAATCATCATAAAGTCTCTTTTGTAACTCAATCATTGTTCCTGCTGTTGACGGAAAAGTAAATGTTCTGCCAGTGAAAGAATTTAAAAAAACAATAATTTTTTGTCCTAAGCTATCTACAGATTTTACTTTAAAATAAATACTCCTTCTTGAAATTATAAGATTTATAATTGATTTAATTACACTTAGATAATCAAAAAATAGTTTACCTTTGGAATTTTTTTTGTATTTATTTTTAATGTCTACAAATTCTGCTGAACCAAATTCCTTTAGAATGTCATATAAAACTATATTTTTCTTAAATATATCATACTGATCTTTTTGAAAAAAGATTACTTTAAAATACATTGAAGGATTTCTTTTTTTTATTTCATAGGCGACCGGTATAATGAAATCTAGTTCACCAAGTCTGGATGGATTTATTAGGAGAGAAAAAATAACTGCCTCTTTGTTTTAGCTTATTGTTGCGTAAAATATTACTAGCTTTTTATTATCTAATTCATCATGTGTCAAAGTCTCTAAATAATTTAATTTATACCCCACTTTTTTTAAATATTTTTTATAATTATGTGACCATCTCAAATCTCTAAAGTCATTATAGGGCTTTGATATTTGCGCTTCAATATTTGCGCTTTGATTAATAAAAGAGTTAGATGTTGCTAAAAGATCACATTTATTTTTGTAAAATTTGTGTAGTATATAATTTAGTTGCCTAGGCGGCATAAGTGAAAATGTTAGGGCTGAGTAAATTAGGTCACATTTTTTTAGTAATTCATCTGTAGTCTTGTTAACAAAAATCATATCTTCATTTTCAAATTGATTTTTAAGAGCCTCATATAATTTTGGAATTGACAGGTAGGCAATATCATTCATATAAAATTTACATTCAGTAAATATTTTTTTATTTACAAAGGAATGAAAACCGTTTCCACACCCGTAATCTAAAATTGTAGAGTATTTCCCCAATATTTGGTTTCCAATAAGGGTGGTATGGTAATTCTTCATCCAATTAGCATTGCAATTCTCTAACTCTTTCAAGCTTAAATTTATTTTCTCTTCTGTCCAATATTTATCCATCCTTGGTTTTATTAGATCAACATGATCTTCTATATTTTCAACGAGCTTCATTTTTTCAAAAATATGAAGCTGTGTATCAATAAACTTAAATTTTTTCATAAAAGATCCAAAAAGTTTAAAATAAAAAACTCTATTCAGACCAAGTTTATAAAAAATTATAAATAAAATATTCTTTATTTTTTGCATATATTTGAACTCAAAGAATATTAGCTTATTTATGTTAAAACTGCATAGTGATAAAAAAATTATTTTAATATTTTATTCTAATTAGTTTGAATATATCTATAATCTATTTAAACAATAAAATTAATGACAAATTTAGCTATTTTAGGTTGTGGTAAAATCGCCAAATTTCATATTCCAGCAATGCAGGCAGCTGGCTTTAAAGTTACAGCTATTGCAGGACGACCTGGTTCAGCAGAAAAACTTCACAAATTTTCTCTTGAAAACAATCTTTGTAAAGCAGAAGTTTATAACGATCCAAATGACCTAATAACTTCAAACAATTGGGACGCCTTACTACTATGTTGTTCAACAAATGCAATGATTGGTTACATAAATTCATTACAAAATAAAAAAAAGCCAATTCTGGTTTAAAAACCAGTTAGTTATAATTCTTTGAGTTTAAAAGAGTTAAAAGATCATGACCATATTAGAGTAGCTTATAATAGAAGGTTTTATAAAACAGTCTCCTATGCAAAAAATTTTGTATCTCAGAATGAAAATTTAATTGCAAAAGTTTCGATTCCAGAAATATCTAACTTGGAATCAGATGCTTTGAGTTTTCCTAAAAGACTACCACTAAAATCTTATGAAAACTCTGTTCATGTTATTGACATATTGCGATATACACTTGGAAACTTCGAAGTAATATATAAAAAAAATGTAGTTAATGAACAAAATTATTTAGCGATTATTTGCATAGGTGTAACTGAGACAGGTAATACAATAGTAATTGATAGTTGTTACAATGCACCTGATAATTTTAAAATTGATTATATTTCTAAAACAAAAAGGCTTGAGTTAAAACCTATAGAACTAGCAAAATTATATGATGGAATGCAAATAGCGGACCCTTCTGAGAAATTGCCAATAAGAATGTATTCTCCGATAGTAATTGATACAATATCAGAGATAAGTGAAGGTAATTTAAAGCTTGGATTTTTAGAGCAGGCGCACGACTTTAAGAAGTTTTGCAAAGGTTCCATTTCTAAAGCGGCTAATATAAATGACGCTTATGAAGCAGTTAAATTAATTGAAAAATTTCAAGTTTAAGTTACTGGAACTTCCTCTTCAATATCAAGTCCTAGTTCAATAAATTTTTTTTTGAATTCTTCAATAACAAGAAGATGATGATCTTTGGCAATTTCGTATTTTGGTAGATTACACTTATTTTCTTTTAATAGATCCTCAATTAATTCTAAAGTCCTTTCACTTTGACGTCGAACACGATGATTATCAGAAACCACAAGGTTTCCATTCTCATGTAGCTTATATTTAATATTTTCATTCTCCCAAATGCACTCTAATTCTGAATTGCTAGATGTTAATGAAATTTTAATTATTTCTTCTTTTAATTCTGGATAACATTTCATCGTTAATAAATCTGAACTTTCTGATACTAACTCTATTTTCCCATAAAGTTCATAATAGCCGTATCTTTTGCTTTTTTTTAATTCATTATTAAAATCACAATTATGAATATAAATTTTTTTTCTAGAAATTAAATTATGAAATATTTCTATAAAGTGTACAGCGTTACAGCATAGTCCCCAGTTTCCAATAACCTGAACTTTAATATTTTTCTCTGACTCAAAATATTTTTTTATGAAATTAAATTCATAGCCCATATATTCATTTACCCAGACGTTTGTTTTCATATTATCAAAAATTCGTGTAAATTTATTGTAGTCAGATATTTTGCTAAATAGAAATTTTTCTAAAATAATATTTTTAGGATTTAAATAATTTAATGAGTTGCTTAATAGTTTCGATCTTTCTTTTGAATTTGAAGCAATAATTAGATATTCAATATTAACATTGATATCGCTTATATCTGTAACAACAAATAATTTAATTTTTGATCGATTATTTACTGTTGAATAAAAAATATTTTTAGTTGCTGATACCGATTGACTTGATGGATCAATTATAAAAATATTTAGTGCAAATTTGGACTTAGATAACGATTGAACATGTCTCGAACCTATTTTCCCACAACCTAAAATAAGAATATTTACCATCTCTTAATTTATTTGTTTTAATATTCTTTTTACAAATTTATTTGCAATAAAAATTTCGGACTCTTCCATACTTTCAAAGGTACATCCTCCTATGTGAGGAGTAATTAAAATATTATTGTTCTTTATTAATTTGATAATTTCTTCATTTTTTAAAATATTTTTACCTTTCTTACGTATAAGATTCTCATTATAAATTACGTCAGTTGCAAGGCCTTTTATTTTTCCCGCTTTAATTCTATTTAAAATATATTTTTCATCATAGATTCTTCCTCTTGATGTATTAATAATGACTGCATTATGATTGATAAGGTCAATTAATTTTTTGTTTAAAAATTTTTCATTTTTGGGATTGTAAGGAATATGAATTGAAATTATATCTGACATCATTAGCAATTTTTTTAGTGAAACTCTTTTTAATTTACTAGTTGATTTTATAACTCTATTATTGTCATAAAAAACGACCTTCATTTTAAATGCAATAGCATATTGTGAAACTTGCTTTCCAATTCTACCTAGGCCGATTATACCTATAGTTTTATTTTTCAGTGAATTACCTTTAAATTTATCTCTATCCCATCGACCATTCACTACATCACTATGTGCTGAATTCACATTTCTCATTATATTTAATATTACTCCCCATGTATGTTCAGCAGTAGCAGTGATTGATTTGAGAAATTGAGTCTCCCCTTTCAAGCTTATAATGATAATTTTCTTTTTTTTTGCATATTCAATATCTATGTGATCAAGGCCTGTAGTCGCAGTGAGAATAAATTTCAAATTTTTAGCTTTTTTTAAAATTTCTCTAGAAATTTGGTACTTTAATCTAACAATAATTACTTCATACTTATTTATAATTTTATTTAATTTATTTTTAGTACTTTTAAAATTATCAATCTGACCAACTGTTTGGAGTATACTACTTGCTTGAGGGGAAAAATTAGTGTCTTCAAGATTCAAAATTTTATATTTCATTTTTTTTTAAAATTAATTCAGCAATATCAAAGTCAATTGACTCATCTATATTTATTGATTCATCTCTTTTCATTTTATACAAAATTGGATTATTACAAATGATTTGCTTTTCTTGCTTAAAATAATTCCTCTTAACGACGTAAATCGCTCCATTTCTAATAAATAATTTTTTAAAATCCTGCCTTCTCTTATTTGATTTTTCTTTTTCGTACTTTATTAGTTTATCATTTCTCTGACTATACATTATCGAAGGGTGTACATGGGATGCGTCATAGCAAGAAATTAAGCTATGACTATACTTTTCCTTTAAAATTTTTTTAATACTTTGATCTATATGATCATTGCTTCTCAGGGGGCTTGTAGGCTGTAATAAAACTATGTAATCAACTTTAGTTTTTTTATTTTTTTCGAACCAATTTAAAGCGTGATCTATAACATCCAATGATGATGCTTTTGATGTAGATAAATTCGCAGGTCTTTTAAAAGGTGCTTCTATTCCAAATTTTTTAGACAACTCAATAATTTTATTTGAGTCTGTTGAAACAATAATATCTGTGATGAGTTTTGAATTATTTGCTGACTCAAAGGTATATTGAATTAGTGGTTTATTATTTAACTTTTTTATATTTTTATTCTTAATTCCTTTGGAGTTTTTTCTTGCAGTAATTATAGCAAGAACAATAATTTTTCTATTATTCATTAATTTTCAATTTTCTTATGATAGATTGTACATTGTCTTTTGCATATACTGATACCCTTGATATTTGAAGCTGATCTGTTTCATTATTGTTGATGTCGTGATTTGTAGTGTATCCTCTAAGAAGCCCTAAGTTTTTAATTTTATCTTTACTTAAAATATCATAAAGGGACTCTATTCCATAAGGAAATGCAAAATCTAAAACTTCCTTATTTATAATTTTTTCAATTATTTTTTTACTAAAACTAATTTCTTCAATTAATTTATTTTTTGTAATATTTCCATTAAAGTATGGATGGGTGTGTGTATGATTTCCAATTATATGGCCATCTTCTGATAGTTTTATCAAATCATCTTTGTTTAAATGAATGTCATCAATAATATTTGCTTTATATTTCTTTATACCCTCATTTGAGATATAATCTGCAAGTCTAATAGAATCTGCATGTTTTAATAAGTTTTTAAAAAGATTTTTAATCTCTGAAATTTTTTCTTTTGTCTTTAGTGTTTTAAATTCGTTCATATTTACTTTTTCAATATTTAAATCTGTTATGCCTCTCATTAACATTTTAAATAGAGGATTTATTCTTAATATTGCCATTGAATAATGAATTACTTGTGGTATTGCGATCGAATCATCAAATATGCAGGTGCATGGAAAAAAAAGGCCCTTTATATTAAGATCATTGAGAAAAGGCCTTACTAATGTCGCATGTTCTTTAAGTCCGTCATCAAAAGTAAAACAAATAAAATTTTCATTGTTGCTACTATTCAAAATCTCTGTAATTTTATTTGGATCAATAACCTGAAACTTGCTCTTTAATTCGCTGACTTGTGATTTAAAACTATCTAGTGATGGACCATAAATGTCTTTTTGTAAAGGGTTTGAGGGATTTATAATATAATGGTAATTTAAAAAATAAATTCTCGACATTTACTATATAAAACTATTTTTGGTATGTTATTAAAAAAGCTTGACCAAATTCTTCGTTACAAATCCATGGATTTTTTTTAAATACAAATTGTCTTATGCTTAAAATAATTTTGAAAAGTTTTGTAACAAAATACTCTCCTACTTTAGGAAGAAGACTAAATGGAAATTCAGGTGAATGAGAAATCATAGGTAAGGGATACATTCCATAAGATGAAACGTTTTTCATGTTCGTTTTGTTTATTATTTTTTTATAATAACATGAATTGTAATCACTTCTAAAAACTTTCTCTTTTAATTGTGATTTAGAATTATTATAAAACAATAAATAAATAAATTTTAATATAGAATTTATAAAGTTAAATTTCGTTTGAACATTATTTTTTATTTCTGGAACTACATAAGAAAGAACTATACCACCTTTTTTTAATACCCTATTGTGCTCACTTATTAATTTATCTAAGTCTTCAAAATGTTCAAAAAGACCTATACTAACAAGAACATCAAAACTTTCGTTTTCAAAAGGTAAGTTTAATGCATCTCCAACTACAAATTTTGCGTTATGACCAGTTTTGTAAAATATATCTTTAGCAACATCGATTACAGACTTTGAAATGTCTAGTAGAGTACAATCGTAATCATTATCCGCAAAATAACTTGATATACTTCCTCTTCCACATCCAATCTCTAAAACTTTTTTACCAGAAGTTTTTGGAATCAACTCATTGAATAGTTTCCAATGCATTCTAAAAGCAAGTTCAATTTGATTTTTAGGAGAGCTTTTAGTCCAATAGTTATTTTTGGTTTCACGTCTATTTTTCCAATTATTGTCAAAGCTATCTTGACTCCCCTTTTTAAAATTATTTGAATTATTCATTGATATAGTTTCTAATAACTTAATTTTTTTTGGGCATTAACACTGATATTATTTAAATGTCTTACAATTTTTTTTGCAGCCTTACCATCTCCAAAAATGTTAGAGGGTTTAGGATTTTTTTTCATACTTTTTAATACCGCTTGATATATTTTTTCGTAATTATAGTCTACATCAACTACATTATTACCTCTTTCTCGATAGTTTTGTCTTGTGCCCACGTTAACTGCTGGAGTACCCAAGAATGCTGATTCTCTTATCCCTGAACTTGAATTACCAATAATACACTTTGTATTAGCTAAAAGAATTGCATAATCCTCTGGTGAAAAATTTATTACAAAAGTTATAGTGTTAGGATTTTCCTCTCTGAATGTTCTTAATACTTTTGACATGGTATCTGATCCAGCATCGATATTTGGCCATATCCATATAGTCTGCATCTTTAATTTCACAACAGCTTTTAAAGTTTGTTGTATTTGAAATTCTGCAGTTTCATATTCAGTAGTTACAGGATGCTGGAGCACCATTATGAAATCCTTATCAATGTCAATTTTATCTTTATCAATCTTATATTTTTTCAACATGCTATATTTAAGATTAAGGTTTGTATTTGTAAGTATATCCATAGCCGGGCAGCCAGTATTAAAAACAAATTTTTTATCTTCACCCATTTTAATCACTCTCTGCATCGATTTCTTTGTAGCTGTAAAATGTATATGTGATAGTTTAGTTATAGAGTGACGAACACTTTCATCTATAGAGCCGCTTACTTCACCTCCTTGGGTATGAGCAACAATAATATTCATATATGAGCCTACAATTGCAGTTGCCAAGGTTTCATGCCTATCAGCAACTGTAAAAACAATATCGGGCTTCATTTTTTCTAAAATTGATGCTAATTCAAGAACACACATTCCCAATGACCTAACCATATTTGAATGTTTATCTCCTTCAACTACTGAGTCAAAACTTGCGGCAATCTTTAACTTATCTTTTTTGACAATATCAGTTATATCACCATATCTTCTAAGCAAAGCTGAACCGCCAACAATAAGTTTGAGTTCTAGTTTTTTACTTTTTTGAATTTCTTTTAAAACATATTTAATTCTTGCATAGTTCGCTCTACTTAAAACAACTACTGCAATTACTTTCTTCTTATTTTTGCTCATACCAAATCATCGATTGTAAGAAAATCATTTTCTGCAAGAGGTCTTTTTAATTTTTTTCCTATTACTTTGTGATATTCAGAAGCATTAATGCCATAACCATATGGTTTTTTTGACTCAAGATCATCAAAGCATAAGACATGGTTTTTTTCTAAATTCTTTCTAACAGATAGGCTTTTACCAAAAATTTTTTTAATTTCTGTGTCGTCATTATTTTTACCTTTATCGAGAGGATTATTTAAAACTCTGTCAATAAATCTAATTCCATTTACTAAATTAGTAAATTCCTCTAGCTCTATTGAAGAACTAGTATCTGGTCCAAACATTTCATTACTAAATACTATATGAGCCTCTATAATTTCAGCTCCCAGTGTGGCAGCAGCAATCGAACTAAATTTATTTCCAGAATGATCAGAAAACCCTATAGGTACTTTATACCTTTTTTTTAATTCATTAATAACATTCAATCCTATGTTATCAAACTTAGTTGGGTATTTAGAAGTACACTGCAGAATTGATAACTTATTTTTATAATTCTTTATGAATTTCACAGTTTTATCAAGCTCATTAAAATCACTCATTCCAGAGGACAAAATTATTTCTTTTTTTGTATCAATAATCTTTTTAATCATCAGGAGATTATTCACATCACCAGAACCAATTTTATATTTTTTAATATCAATTGCTTCTAATAATTCAACAGCAGCGATTGAGAAAGGGGTACTTATAAAATCTAAGCCAACTTCTTCAGTATGGCTTTTAATCTCATTCCATTGAGATTTTGTGAACTCCATTCTTTTCCAATAATCAAATCTTGTATTATCAACATAAGAGAATTTTTTTCTAAAAGGTTCAAATTTACTACTTTCAGCATCAGCTATGTGTGTTTGAAATTTAATTGCGTTAGCGCCAGTTTTTGATACTGCATCAATGTATGAGTGGAGAATTCCAAGGCTACCATCATGAGCTTGACCCACTTCAGCAATTATAAAAGTTGATCTTTCATTCATATTTTCTGAATTTATATTTTATTATATAATAATTTCTTATCTATTATAAAATTCTAATTGTTTTTTGTTAAGATTACCAATCGGATACTCATCAAGATAGAAAATATGCTGATCTGACTCCGTTAAGTAACAATAAATCCAATTTCTGGATAGATAATTCCTCATAAATACTGCATTTGCTCCTCTCCCATCAATAATAATAATAGTTCCAGGAAGAAGAAAGAATTCAATTTTCATAATATCACAAATCATTGGCATAAGGTCATGATGGTTTATATTGAAGCCATTGATGCTCCCTTTGATATTGAACTGATCCGGTGCGTCAATATATATAAAATCAGGATTACATATTGGTAATGTTTTGTATTGAGTACATATCCTTCCCATGTAAGTTGTCATTTCAATTTCAGAATGATGCCAGTGGATCTTTGTATCTATTTTATTATTCTTGCTAAAATTATTAATTCTATTTTTACTAATTTTTAAAAATTTTTTTTCATTATCAATTATAAATAACTCAAACGGATTGTTTCTTCTTAATTTTTTTATATCCTCATTAAACTTAATTTTATTTTCATATAATGCAATTGACATTACTAGTGATGACCAACCAGATCCAAATTCAAGAATTGTTGTTCTTTTATTTAATATTATAAAATTATATAGATTATAAAGATCTAAAATATCAGGTTCATAAGGTTGATTTGTTACAGCCTGATTTATAGATAAAGAATTTTTTTTGAAATTTTTAGGCTTATCAATATTTAATTTATTTCTAAAATTATTGAGTGTATTATTACTAGCTTTTTTTGGTAGGTTAATTTTTTTTTTTAATTTTTCTAATGACATTTTAGCATTATTATTTGCAATTGAATAAATATTGTTCAAATTTTCTTATAGATTAAATATTACTATTTGCTAGTTTTTTCTATATTTTATTAATATGAAAATTTACTAACATATGCTAAATTATAAGTAGTTATTTAACAATAATCTATTCTCAACACTCAATACATTAATAAAAAAATATAAATGATTAAAACACATTTTAATTATCATCATGAGCCTGATCCAGCTAGTAGAAGAACTTTTACTTTTTTAGATAAATTATTTACTTTTGTAAGATCTGTTGGAAAAAGTGGATTATCTATTGGTAATAATTCAATAATTAAAAAAAATGTAATTTTTAGGTTAACTGAAGGTGCAATATTGAAAATAGGAAATAATAGTATCATAGATAATGATGTTAGTTTTTATCTTACTAAACCAAAACCAGAATTAATAATAGGTGATCATGTTGCAATCAGTAAGGGTACGGTAATTGCATGTAAGACAAAACTAACAATAGGTGACTATACTAGAATAGCAACATACGTGGTCATAAGAGATAATACACACGATTATGGAAGTGGTAAATTATTAATAAATACAGATGCAATTATTAAGCCAATTAAAATTGGAATAAATGTTTGGATTGGGGATAAGGTGATTATTCTTCCTGGAGTCAAAATTGGTGATAATTCAATTATTTCTGCTGGAAGTATTGTTACTAATGATGTTGAACCAAATACACTTGTTGCAGGTCAGCCTGCGCGTTTTTTAAAAAAGGTATAACCAATGGAACTCCCATCAGTTATTGTTGCCGACTACACAAAAATTTTAGCCAATTCTAAATCAAGAGTAGTAAACGATAATTCAATAAAAGCTGCATTTTTAAGAGATATAACGATTGAACCCTTAATACCGTTTTTTCAGTACCAGTGTATTACGAAAAAAATTAATAGTGATATTTACTTGAGTGAATACGACAATATCATGCAAGAAGTATTAAATCAAAATTCAGAATTATATAAATTTAAACCAGATATAATTTATATTTACATAACATTAAATAGTATTGCGCCAAACATTGATAGATTTGAAAACAAATTAAATGCACAAGATTATCAAAATGAAATAGAGAATGTTATTATTTATTTTGAAAGAGTTATTGAAGCTTTAAAAAAAAATACTAATGCTATAATTGTTATTAATAATTTTGAAATCAATCCATTCCCAATTGGAGGTATACTTGAGACACAACATCTAAACAGTAGAATTAATATTATTAAGATGCTAAATGACAAAATACTAAAGATTGTATCAACAATTAAAAATGTTTATATTTTTGATGTAAATCTGATTATTTCAAGAATTGGATATAATAATTTTTATGATGATCGAAATTTTCATCTGTCTAAAAATCCTTTTACAAATATAGCGCTAAGAAATATTGCTTTTGAAAGCGTTAAATATATTTCGTCTCTAAGAGGTCTATCCAAAAAGTGCATTGTTTTGGACTGTGACAATACTTTATGGGGAGGAGTTTTAGGTGAAGAGGGAATTATGGGTATCGCTTGTGGTTCTAATTCTCCAGGATCATTTTTTCTTAATTTTCAGAGAAAATTATTACAACTAAAGCAAAATGGAGTTGTATTAGCAATCAATAGTAAGAATAACTTTGAAGATGTAGAAGAAGTTTTTAAGAAGCACCCAGAAATTTTATTGTCAGTAGATGATTTTGTTTCAATGAAAATTAATTGGAACGATAAATCAAGTAATATAATAGAAATTTCAGAGGAAATTAATATATCATTAGAGCATATAGTTTTTATCGATGATAGTGAGTTTGAAATTGAACTGGTAAGAAAGACCTTGCCACAAGTTGAAACAATTTTGTTTCCTTCAGATTATTCTCAAATCAATAATATTTTTGATGAAAGGGATTTATTTAATAATCTGAGCTTTTCAGATACTGATAAAAATAGAACAGATTTCTATATTGCTGAAAAAAGTAGATTACAGGCTAAAGAGCATATTAAAAATATTGATGACTATTATAATGATTTAAAATTAATAACCCGAAGTTCATTGGCTAAAAAAGATGAAATACCAAGAATTGCACAACTGACTCAAAAGACAAACCAATTCAATTTAACCACAAAAAGATATAATGAGAGTGATATTGATAATTTTATTCAATCAAAAAATTTTGATATAATCACGATCGAGGCTGAAGATAAGTATGGCCCATATGGTATTGTTGGGTTATCAATTTTAAAATATGAGGATAACAAAATGCTAATTGATACTTTTTTACTAAGCTGTCGTGCAATTGGTCGAGGAATAGAAAGAGTTTTATTAAATAACTGTTTTTCTCAAGCACTATCAAAAAATATAGATGCTATTTTTGCGACATATATTCCAACAAAAAAAAACACTCAGGTAAAAAGTTTCTACAGTGATTATAATTTTAAGTGCATAAAATCTTCATCAGAATGTGTTGAATTTAAAATTGTAGAATATAAAAATTTGAATATTGCACCTAAGTATATTCTTGCAAACAAGAAGTAAAAAATATATTTTCTGTATGTGAAAAGAAAGCTAAAAGAAATAATGTCCGTTGTTTTCAATGAATCTATTGAAGAAATTAAGCCTGACTGTTCTTTTGAAAAGTTTGAAAAGTGGGATTCTTTAGCTCATTTGAATCTCATCATTGCAATAGAAGAAAGTTTTAATATCAAATTGTCTAACGAAGAAGTTGAAGAAGCTGCAAGCTTTAATTCAATAATCGAGATATTAAGAAATAAAAATATAACATAGTCAAATGAAAATAGGGGCCATAGTACTTTCAAGAATGGGCTCATCACGTTTACCAGGGAAAGCATTAAAAAAAATAAAGAAAAAATCTATCATTGATTATGTTATTGAAAGAGTTTTACTTATAGAAAATATAGATCAAGTTATAATTGCTACTTCATATAGAAAAATAGATGAGCTATTGATCAAAAAATTTTCATCCAAAAAAAATATAAAGACATTTAGAGGTTCACATAATAATGTTAGCTTAAGATTTCTAAAATGTATGGAAAAATATAACCTTGATGCTGCAATTAGAATTAATGGTGATAGTCCACTACATAACTACAATTTAATCAATAAGCTGGTTAAAATTTATATAAAAAAAAAACCAGACGTTCTATCGAATGTTTTTCCTAGATCATATCCTGTGGGTATGAGTATAGAAATTATTTCATACAACGCACTTAAAATTGCACTCTCTAAGATGTCTAAAAAAAGTGACTTTGAACACGTAACAAAGTACTTTTATGAGAATAACGATCAATTTAATATTTTAAATATTTCACAGTTACCCACCAATCACTCTATCGTTCATTTAGCAGTAGATACAGAAAAAGACTTCGATAGATTTAATTGGATTATTAATGAGTTAGGTCCTGATTATTTAGAAGCTGAGTATAATAAAATTTTAAAAATATATAATGCTTATGAAAAAAAGTAGTTTAAATTATGAATTAGTAACTGTTTATATAACAAATTATAATTACGGTTTATATTTAGAGAAGGCAATAGAAAGTGTACTAGAACAAACGTACACGAATTTTGAATTAATTATTATTGATGACGGTTCTACAGACGATTCAAAAAGTATAATTGATAAATACTTAGAACATCCAAAAATAAGGATTATTTATCAGAGTAATCGTGGTTTAATTGCCAGCAATAATGTTGCAATTAAAGCAAGTAAAGGTGTTTTTATTATGAGGCTCGACGCTGATGATTTTCTTGATAAAAACTCTCTCTTATTAATGGTGAATACAATCAATGAAGATAATACAATTGGTATGGTTTTTCCTGATTATTATTATGTTGATAAGAATGGAAATGTTATTGGGCAAGAAAGAAGAAACAATTTTGAAAAAGATGTTTTTTTATTTGATCAGCCTGCCCATGGAGCGTGTACATTAATCAGAAAAGAGTTTTTAATAGAGGTTGGCGGCTATAGTGTAGAATTTGACAGACAAGACGGTCTTGATATTTGGTTAAAATTTATAGACAGATATAAAATAAAAAATATTAATTTGCCTTTATTTTATTATAGAAAGCATGAAGAGAGTCTTACTAAAAATACTGAAAAACTATTAAAAACCAGGTCTAAGATTTATGAAAAGCATGCTAATGAGAGAGAATCAAAAAAGATTAATGTCTTGGCAGTTCTATCTGTAAGGGGAAAGGCTATTTCAAGTGAAAGTCAAGACTTGAGCATGTTAGGTAACAAACCAATGATATGTTGGACAATAGATAATATTTTGAGTTCAGATATGATACAAGAGTTAATCATTTCTACATCAGATAAAGAAATAATTGAATTTGTTAAAAACAAATATAAGGAAAAAGTAAATATTGTTGAACGTGATGTGAAAGACGCATTAGAAAATACTTCTCACAAAGAATCACTTAAGCAAAGTATAAATAAAAGAAAAATAAAAAATTTTGATGCCGTCTTAGAAATTACTCCAGACTTTCCGTTCAGGGATTCTTTCTATATGGAAAAAGCCATTAATGTGATGAGGGTGCATAATGTAGATAGAGTAATCGGTGTAATCCCTGAAGATAGTATTATTTATCAGCATAAAGGATATGGACTAGAGACAATTGGTAATAATTTATTTGAGAATAAATTGCGGCTTGAACGTGAATATTTATATAGAAATGTTGGAGGAATTTCATTATCAAATAAGGCATATTATGAAAAGAATTTAAATAACAAAGAAAACATAATATTAGGACATATTATAATTAGTAATGAGGCGGCTACTCAGGTAAGTTCAGAACTACAATTAAAAATAGCCAAATTAATTTTGAATGAAAATGAAATTAAATGAAGCAAGTAAACTGTTATATTTGTGAGTCTAGCAATGCTAAAATTCTTTTTAAACAACAAGGAAATGATACCTATATAAAATATGTTTTTGATAAAGAGCCTAAAAACTTATATTGGAAAATGTGTCTTGATTGTGGTTTAGTATATAGGTCACCCGTACTAGAAGAAGATGAGATTGACCTTTTATATAAAAATTATGATCGGACAGTTGTAAAAGAAGAGGTAAGCAACGATTACTTCAAAAAAATAATAAGTATTCCAAAAGAAGAGTCAGAAAATTGGCAAAAATCTAAGTGGGTATATAAAGAAATTAACAACAAGATATCCTCAATAAGTAACATTGATATTTTAGATGTTGGCTGTGGCGGAGGTACTCTCCTATATAGTTTTTACGAATTGTTCAAAAATATAAAACTTCATGGCGTTGAAATAAACAGTGTGTATGCAAATATAGCAAAAAAAAATTTAGAAATTGATGTGATTGAGAAAAAATTTAAAAGTGGTTTATTTGGAAAGAAATTTGATTTGATAGTTAACACTAAAGTTCTCGAGCACATAAGTGATCCAATCTCATTTTTAAAAGAAATGCGTAAAGATTTAAATAATAACGGCTTCTTATTTATTGAAACTCCAGACGTATCAGATATGTTTCATTTACCGGCAAGTGATGAAAGATTTTTCATTCCTCACATATATTTCTTTAGTGAAAATTCGCTTTCAAATCTGTTGCATATAGCAGGTTTTTCAATAATTAATAAAAGAGTCTTTAGTACAAATAGAAATAGGTCTTATATCCAAATCATTGCACAAAAAAAAGAAAATGTTCAAAATTTGGCAATTTCAAAAATATCAGAAGAAGATATTTTAAAAACTATAAATAAAATATCAATTAATATGAACCGTTCAACATAAGTAATTTAAAATGAAAAGTAATTTAAAAATATTTGATATTTCTGAAGTAGAATTTGATAGTAATGGCGTAAAAGACTTTTATTGGCCCGTGAATACAAAAAAGTCATCTATAGTTTTCAATTATCTTGTAAAAGAATTGCCTATATTAATTAATAAAAGTCAATTCCAGAGTAAAGAGGTAGAGGCAATTAAGATATTTACCAAATGGTTTATTGTAGATATCGTGAAATTATTAGATGCAAGTATCTTTTATGAAGATATAAAAACTAAGAAATACAAAGCTTTAATTTCAAACAAATACAAATACATAAATTCTTTTATTAATCAAACAAAAATAGAGTGCGATACATTTTATAAACAATTTTCAACTGGCCTGCCAATACCCCTTAAATTAAAACTCTTTTTAAAAAAAATTATATATAATCGAGAGTATTTTGACCTTTCACTCTCTTTTTTAAAAAAAAAAAAAATTAAAGTTACAGAAAATAGCAGACTTATAAAAGCTCATGCAAAAGCAAGAGATATTATAATTGATCCAATTTCCTTTATACAATATTTGCCAAAATTACATGAAAAAGAATTAACAAAAAAAAGGACTGATTTATTAAAAATAAATGAAATTTTAGAGATTATCGAAAAGTCTTATAATAAAGTTGACTGTAAACTTCATGATCTTACAGGTGAGTATATTAGGGATTGGCTAAATCAAGCTGTAAATTTTATAGAATTAAATAGGAAATATTTTAATAAAAAAAAATTTTCATTAACCAACGAAAAGGAGGTCTGGTTTGGTTGTGGAGGTGATAATATTTATAACACAATTTTAATTGATATTCTCAGAAAAAAGAATGTTAAAGTTGTAACACATGACCATGGATCAGGGAACGCTCATCATGATCAAACACTTGTTCACTGGACAGAATTTATACATTCTGATTTGTTTGTTCAATTTAATCCGATGATTGCTAAACTTAGAAGAAATGCATTAGATCAAAAATTATTATTCGGAAATAATAAACCAAAAATTAAAGATATAAATGAAATAAGTAAATTAAAAATATTAAAAACCAAAACAAAAAAATTTAATATCAATAAAAAAATAAAAAAAATAATGTATGTATCAACTGCATTTCACGGTGAAGGACAAAGAATGCGTCCAGTTATTCATGACATAACCTATTATGACTGGCAAATTAAACTGATGAATAATATTAAAAAGTTAAATGTTGAAATTCAATATAAAGGGCATCCGGAATCTCGAATCAAAGTTCCATATAGTTTTTATCGTCATTTCGATTTAAGTATCGAAAATAAAAGATTTGAGGAAATTGCTATAGATACAGACATGTTTATTGTTGACTTTATTTTTTCAACTACAACACCAAAAATATTTAAGTCTAAAAAGCCAATATTATTTATTGATCCTGGATTTCCGGAAATCAATAAGGAAGCCATTAATTTGATTAAACGAAGGTGTTATTACATAAAGGCTAATTATAGTAATGAAGGTCGAATTGATATTGATTGGAGTCAGCTCGAAAAATATCTTACGAATAGTAGTCATTATTTTGATATGACATTTCCAGATCTCTATTTTGAAAACTGTGATTAGAGTTAATTTAATTGTCTTTATTCACAGCTTGTTGACTAATATGTTTTTTATATGTAATTAATATGTAATTGATTTTTCCGCGGGGTGGAGCAGTCTGGTAGCTCGTCAGGCTCATAACCTGAAGGTCGTAGGTTCAAATCCTACCCCCGCAACCAACTAATTTCTTAGCATTTAGAATTCCCTAAATAGTTGCATTCGAAACTTAAAAAAAGGATTAATGTCTGCCTAATC
>MDTA01064291.1_pt1 | contig 18930 bp, 16 predicted proteins | sample 811151 | NCBI WGS metagenome assembly MDTA01 (sample SAMN05326648, study PRJNA326480) | marine metagenome | isolation source: seawater | place: Indian Ocean: South | collected 2010
CACGCATACTTGGCTTTGCCGCGCGCTATGGCGTGGTCACTATGGCTGTTACCCTGGTCATTTTATTCACTACATTCTGGGCCTACGGTCAGTACGGCAGCGGACTGATTTACTTTTCGCAAGCCGAATCGAAATTTGCCAGCGTGAGTATTCGCGCGCGTGGCAACCTGAGCGTCGACGAGACTAACGCCTTGGTCAAAGAGGTCGAGGAGCAGGTTTTAGAAATCGAGGGCATTGAGCATCTGAGTGTGCGGACCCAGTTATCTGGGCAGCCGAGCCGCAACGGCGGCAGTGACCGTATCGGAGGTATGTTTGTAGAGCTCTATGACCAACCCCAACGCCGCAATAGCGCAACAGAGATCCTCGAGGAAATACGTACGCGTTCGGCAAATATTTCTGGCATTCAGGTCGAAGCCCGGGCAGAGGATATGGGGCCGCCAGTGGGCAAAGACATCAACATTGAATTGTCCTCCTACAACCGGCGTCTGCTGGAACCCGCGGTAGCGAAAATCGTTAACTATATGCGCTCGGAGGTCGACGGTCTGCGCGATATTGACGACACTCGAGCGTTACCCGGTGTCGAGTTCAAGCTCAACGTCGATCGGGCTCAGGCGGCCATCTATGGCGCCGATGTGAGCCAAGTGGGCGTTGCCGTGCAGTTGGTAACCAACGGCGTAAAGGTCGGCGAATACCGACCGGACCGGGCCGATGACGGCGTGGATATCAGGGTGCGCTACCCAAGCGCTTCACGCGGCCTGCTGGCCTTGGATCAGCTGCGTATCAATACAGCGAGCGGCTTGGTACCGCTGTCGAACTTTGTAACTTTGGAACCCATTCCAAATGTGGACACCATTGAGCGGCACAACGGCGTTCCCATCAAAAAAGTATTGGCCGACGTCGCCCCGGGCATTCTTGCTGACGATAAGGTCAAGGAATTGCAAGCTTGGATTGATACCCAGGACTGGCCGCCTGAACTAAGTATTACGTTTAGGGGTGCAAATGAGGAGCAAGCCGAGTCTCTGGCTTTCGTTGGGGTCGCGTTTTCACTGTCGCTACTGCTGATGTTTGTGCTGTTGGTGACGCAGTTCAATAGCTTCTATCAAAGCACGCTGATTCTGTTTGCGGTGATCTTATCCACCGCTGGGGTGCTGCTTGGTTTGTTAATTACGGGTAACCCATTCAGTGCAATTTTAACCGGTGTGGGCGTCGTTGCTCTGGCCGGGATCGTGGTCAATAACAACATTGTGCTGATCGACACATATAACAAATTGCGCGCCGAACAGCCGAATCAAGACTACATCCAATTAATTGTTCGCACCGGCGCACAGCGGTTGCGACCTGTGATGCTAACCACTGTAACCACAGTTTTTGGGCTTTTGCCTCTGGCCAGCAATCTCAGTATCGACGTAATCAACCGCACCATCGTTCAGGGCGGACAGTTGTCCACTCTTTGGGTGCCTCTGTCTCAGGCCATCGTCTCTGGATTGACCTTTGCGACATTACTCACACTGGTTACGACTCCGGCCATGCTCGCGATACCGCACCAGCTTAAGTCTGTGTGGGCGCGTTTGCCGCTGCCGACAGCACTACAGCGCGCCAAGGCTTAGCCACTTTGACGCTGTGCTTCAGCATATTCGATGACGCGCTGCGCCTCAGCGGCGTGTAAGTTTTCGATAAGCCGACCGTCAAGTTCGGCCACACCAAGACCCTGCGCTTGAGCACGTTGCCACGCAGCTATCAGCGCTCGTGCACGGGCCTCTTCAGCAGCGCTGTAACCAAACACGCTATTTGCAGTATCAATCTGATCCGGGTGTATCAATGTCTTGCCATCAAAACCCATTGCTTTCGCGTCTTCACAGACCCGTTGTAGGGTTTTGGTGTTGCGAAAGTCGAGGTGCACGCCATCGAGAATATCTTTGCCAAAGTGGCGCGCCACTGCGACGCTGCGCTGTAATGCGTAGCCGAGGTTGTGGCGATCGGCGGTATGGGTTGCACGTAATTCCTGAACTAGGTCGCTGGTGCCCATGACCAAAACCTGCACACGCGGATGTCCGGCAAACTGCTGCATATCCAACAGCGCGGTGGGCGTTTCAATCATGATCCAGATCTGCATATCCGGATTGAGTTGTCGCAACAGTGCATCGATTTCCTCGACATAATCTGCGCTAGACACTTTGGGGAACAGTAGCCCGTGGAGCGGCAACCGGGCACACGCTTGTACGTCATCGCGACCCCACGGGGTATCTAAGCCGTTAACCCGGACGATAAGTTCGCGCCGCCCGTAGTCGGCGTCGGAAATCTGGCGCACAACGTTGCTTCGCGCCGTGACTTTGCTCGACACCGCCACCGCGTCTTCGAGGTCAAAGATTATGGCGTCGCAGTCCAGATCACGGGCCTTATCCATAGCGCGCGTATTTGCTGCTGGCATATACAGCACCGATCGTCTTGGTCGCATAACTGACCTCCGGGTTGTTGCAAAAGGTCATTCTAATCCGGATCAGGCTTGCAATGAGCTGTGTTAGCATCGTCACATACCGTGATCTTCCACATTCGCACCGGCCTTCAGTACAAACGCCACAGCGACTCTGGAATGCTTAATTTTTGGGAGAGGATTTTGAGCACGCAAACAACCGCGCAAACCACATTCGACCTCACCGACCGGGTAATAGCGATTACCGGTGCGTCATCCGGATTCGGCTACCATTTCGCCGGTGTGCTCGCCGCCCAAGGTGCGAAAGTGGTATTGGGCGCGCGACGCCTAGAGAAACTGCAAGCCTGTGTCGACGAAATCAAGGACAACGGCGGCGAGGCACTGGCTGTACCGCTCGACGTCCGCAACAAAGACAGTATTGCCGGCTTTCTGGACAGCGCCTACGAACACTATGGTCGCTGTGATGTGGTTATTAATAACGCCGGTGTTGAGGCCGGCGCAAAGACCTATCACACCATCGACGAAGACGATTGGGACTTTGTCCTCGACACCAACTTAAAGTCGGCGTGGCTGGTCTCAAAGTTTTATACCGACCGGGTCGTGGCGCACAAACAAGGTGATGGCAACATTATAATGGTGTCATCTATTACCGATTCGCGCACGATTAAAGGCCAATTCCCCTACGCTGTGTCAAAGGGCGGCATGACCCGCATGACCGAGGTGATGTCGTTAGAGGCCGCGAAATACAACATTCGCGTCAACGCCCTAGCACCAGGCTATTTTCTCACCGACGTCAGCCGTATCCTGCTGGAATCACCCATGGCCGAAGAATTTGTCAAAGGGATTCCGATGCGGCGCACTGGTAACTTTCCGGATCTCGACGGCCCGCTGCTGCTGCTGGCCAGCGACGCTTCGCGCTATATGACCGGCTCGGTTCTGGTTGTAGACGGCGGCCACATCTGTGCCTCGTTGTAGTGATTCCACTGGCTCTTAACTTTAAGGACAAACCATGAGTGATATTCATCCTTTCACCATCAGCATAAGTGACGAAGTCATCAACGACCTGAAGACACGTCTTAACGCCACTCGTTGGCCCGACCAAGAAACCGTCGAAGATTGGACTCAAGGTGTGCCTTTGGACTACCAAAAAAATCTCATGGCCTATTGGGCCAGCGATTACGATCATCAGCGCTTAGCCAACCGATTGAACGCCTACGATAACTTCGTCACCGAAGTAAACGGGCTGGACATTCACTTTTTACACGTGCGTTCGAGCCATGAGCACGCCCGTCCGCTGCTACTTAGCCACGGCTGGCCCGGTTCCATCGTCGAGTTCCTTAAGGTTATCGGGCCGCTGACCGAGCCGCAGGATCACGGATTGGACCAAAACCAAGCTTTTCATCTGGTGATCCCGTCGCTGCCCGGGTACGGGTTTTCCGGCAAACCCACTAAAACCGGTTGGAGCGTGGAGAAAATGGCGGACACTTTCGCGATGCTGATGGCGCGCCTCGGGTATGACCGCTACCTCGCTCAAGGTGGCGACTGGGGTTCGGCGATCACCTCCGCCATCGGCCGCCAAGATACCGAACATTGCCTTGGCATACACCTAAACATGGTCTTGGCGCCGCCAGACCCCGGCGCGAAAGATTTAACAGAACATGAGATGTCTGCGCTTGCAGGCCTCGCCCACTATCAGGAATGGGACTCCGGTTACTCTAAACAGCAAGCCACTCGGCCCCAAACACTCAGCTACGGCTTAGCGGACTCGCCAAGCGGTCAGGCGGCATGGGTTCTGGAGAAATACTGGTCTTGGACAGATTGTGACGGCGATCCGGCAAACGTGCTCAGCCGAGACGAGATGCTCGATAACATCATGGTGTACTGGCTCAACAACACCTCGGCGTCATCCGGTCGCCTTTACTGGCACAGCTTCGGCAAAGGTGCGCAACAAACCGAGATCAAGGTACCCATGGGCGGCACGATTTTTCCTAAAGAAATTTTCCGCACCAGTCAGCGTTTCGCAGAACGGTTATACAAGAACATCGTGTATTGGAACGAGCGCCCAAAAGGCGGCCACTTTGCTGCCTTTGAGCAACCCGAGATTTACGTGGAAGAGATCCGCGCCTGTTTTGCGAAAATTTAAGCGCTGGCGGCGCTCAGCGACTCGCCCTCTACGGTGATGCGGTGCATAAGACGCCGCTCGCCGTGGTAGTCGTTTACCGCGAGGTGCCAGGTCGCTCTATTATCCCAGAACGCTAATGAACCGGCTTGCCAGTGAAATCGGCAGGTATGCTCGGGACGTCCAATGTGCCGGTACAAATATTCCAGCAGCGGCTCTGACTCCTGCACGGTCCAGCCCACAAAATGCGTGGTAAACCCTGGGTTCACATACAGGACTTCACGACCCGACAATGGATGCCGAATGACCACCGGATGTTCCGCGTCTTGGGTTGCTTGATCCGCGTTGGCAAAGAGCCCCGACATGTCGTCCGGTATCGGTGCTGTCTTGCCAAACACGTGGCGAGACGAATGTACCGCGCGCAAAGATCTCAGTGTAGTTTTTATACCTTCGGACAGCGTATCGAAGGCCGCGGCACAACTGGCGAACAAGGTATCGCCGCCCATTAACGGCACCTCCTTGGCGTAGAGTAGCGATCCGAGCGCCGGGATCTGATCGTAGGAATGATCGGTATGCCAGCCACCGCCAATATTGAATTTTTGCTCCGGCTCTTTGCGCACCTCCGCAATTTGCGGGTAATTTTCTACCGGCGTAAAAAATCTGTTGACGTTAATCACACCCCATCGCTGTGCAAAATTTATATGAGCTTCTGGCGTTAATTGTTGGCCATGAAAAAACAACACGCTGTGCCGGGCATAGGCCTCGCGCAGCTCGGCAAAAGTCTCATCATCAAGATAATTCAAATCGATATTGCTGACTTCGGCACCCACCGCCCCCTGAGGCGTTACCTTTATGCTCATTGTTTCCCCTCCCCGTGTACATAGGCATGATCCAATACCTTCTGCATGTGTCAAGTTGCACATCACCTTTTAGACGTTATTTCCGCGTCTGCGCGTTTAGGCACTGGCGGTGGCACAAAAAATATCATCAGGCCAGAGGCTACGTTTAATCCGGCCACCACCATTAGCGCGCCGATATACTCCCCGTACACGTCTCGGTAGTAGGATACAAGCCATGGGGCTGCCGCACCGATTGCGAGCGCATAAGGCATTGCCGCTCCACGAATTCCGCCCAAATAACGCCGGCCAAAAAAAGACGCCCAGATCACCTCCTGCATAGGGATCATGCCCCCCCAACCCAATCCCAGCAAAAAGAACGCGGCATAGATCCAAAATATGTGTTGCTGAGCTACCGCAAAGACGATGCAGTAAAGCGCTACACCGCACATTGAGGCGGACATCGCAGCGAGGGGCTTGGCGGGGCTCCGATCGATCAGATACCCCCATAAAGGTTTCGACAGCATCGCCGGAACCGATGCAACGGCAATGGCCCAAGCTGCGACATCGCGACTCAGACCATTGTCGGTTAGGTACGGGAGCGCCAACAACAGCACGACAATGATATTGATTGAGAAACAGCCGAAAGCGACGACAAGAGCGTAGAAGGAAAATGTCCGCAGGGCCTCGCCACGTGTATAGGAATTGGCGAACTCTGTTGCCGCGAGACGGCCGGCACCCGCCTCTAGTTGCTGCTCTGTGAGGCCATCCGGGTATAACCCAATGTCTTCGGGCGCTCGGCGCATCGTTAAAGCCACCGGGTACATTAACACTGCGGCGCCTACGCCGAGCACAACCCAAGCCTGTCGCCAACCAATGGTATCAACGAGGTAGGTCGCCAGCGGCGTCAAAATAATGCCACCAAACGACACACCCATTGCGGCAATCGCGACAACGATGCCGCGCTTAACAACGAACCATTTAGACAGCGTTACATTGACAACCAAGTTACCGATCATGGCACAGCCCGCAGTGACCACGACGCCATTGAGAAACCACCATGCCCAGAGGGAACTGATCCAGGTGTGCAAGCACAGACCCGTAGCCAGCACCGTCGCTCCTGCCAGCATAATCGGCCGGCCGCCAAGTCGATCGACCTTGGCGCCAATAAACAAGCCTACCGCCGCCATGACTAACTGACCAATGGTACGGGTCAACGTAAACTCAGCGCGCGTCCAACCCATTTCAGCAATCATGGGTTCCATAAACGCACCGAGCACGTAGCTGTATATGCCGATCGCCACGAATTGGGCGACGAACGCCGCACCGACTAGGTAATAGCCGTAATATATCGGTTTCTGCAAAGCAGCTCCCCGCGGCCCCGTTTAGGTGAACGACGCCAATTTCTTGGGCGGACTAAGCGCTCAGCGCTGCGATCACCTCATCCACAATCGCGTCTGCCTTGGAGGTCATCTGCTGATCGTCTGCGTCCTGAATCGGATGCGCAACAAACACCCGCTTCGCATCGCGCATGCCCAGCGCTTCTGCCTGAGTCTGCGCTGCATCAGTAAATTCGGACGATGCAATAGAAACTGCTGGGGTACCCTGAATCTCAAACCATACCGTGTCATGCAAACTGCACGTGGTACAAGAGCCTCAGTCAGCCAGCGCTTCCACAACAAAGTCGTTGGCGGCTTGAATTTCCGCGCGCAGCGCGTCGGGCGCAGGCTTGGAAAACGTCGGCTTTGTGTAGCGGGTGATTTCCACCTGCGGTAAGCGTTGTTCGAAGGCCTCTTGCAGCCGATCGAGCAGCACGCTGCCGCGCGGCTTTGAGATATCTAAAAATGCCACTCTGCCTTTGATCACCTCGGGGCGCGGCGTAATTTGCCGTTCCAGCGGTACGGCCTCATTGGTGGGATCGAGAATCGTTAACGACATATCTTTGCTCCTGTTTTGCCTAAGTTTACAAAAACCTGATGAGTTAGGTGCCAATTTTTTGTGAGACCGGGATGGAACCGCGACTACCCGTTAACCAACCATGAAAGCTGCCGGTGAATTTTCCTGCCTCACTGCCGGCGACGACGATGTAAATGTCCTCATCGTCTTTGAACTTTTCAACCACCCGATCCAACTGCTCGTCGCCCATTTGCGCCGCCTGAGCAGGTTTCAGGCCCACCCCAGATTGGTCATCCGCCACGAGTTGACGATAGGTTTTGGCGCTGACTTCCTGCATGCGCCTGCGCAATTCCGCCTTGCTGAAACCGCCGCCTCTTTCGAAGGTATCCACGTGTTCCGGCGACACGACCATTAGCGTGTTGGTGAAACTGTAGGCCCGGTCATTCAATATCGTTCGACTCGCCTGACCGAGCGTGCCCGCCAACGCCGGCCCGTCCAATGATCCTTCATCAATTGTGAGCACTGGTCCGCTGGTCATGGCAAAAATGGTCACTACCGAGTCATCGGGCTGATAGCCGCGCTCTACATGCAAAGGTTCCCAACAGGAGCGCTCTTCCCACTCGGCGAAACACATGGTGAATTTCATCGGATTAGACAGTGTGGAACGCTCGGTGCCGCCTGGTATCGCGCCGCCAATGTTGCGCACGGTTAGGCGCAGCGCACGGCCAATGGTGGCGTTGGCTCGATTGCCCTGACCCAGGGCACCGATGCCCATATTCATACCGATCCGGTGTCGAATCGGGCCGTTGACTACCATTACTGGACTCGCACCCATAGTGGTTGCCATGACCCCGTGGATATTGAAGTCATCGGTACATACAGCCTCGACGGCCGCGATGACCACCGGGAGGTACTCTGGCTTACAGCCTGCCATGACACAATTAATCGCGATCTTTTCTACCGTTACCTCACCCATATTCGGCGGCATAATCGCAATGACCTCTTGCGCATCTCTGGTGGTACCAGCGAGCATGCGCACTACCCGTTCGGGCGTGGGCGGGATGACGGGGAGACCGTCGGAGAATCCCTGATCGAACATAAATTCGAATTCGTCGTCAAGACTACCGACGTCGATACGACGCGCACGAATCGGGCTATTTTCGGCCTCCGCCAACAACCGCTCTGCATGCGTCGGATCTACCGACAAAGAACCACACCCCGGCCGCCATTCCGGCAAGCTCGCCCAGTCTATGGAGATTGCGTCGGTTAGATGTTGAGCGGTGAGTTCGTTGACCACACGCTGCCAGTCGTCTCGTACAAAGCCCACTTGCTCAGCCACGGTTGCGCCATTACTGTCTGTGACCAAAAGCGTCGGCACGGTTTCAATATCCGTCGCAAACGACACCTTCAGGGCGCTGTCGTCGAGCAGAGCAAACGGCGGCGCGTATTCTTGCTGCAACTGCAGATTGCCGTCGACGGTTTGACCGACGACTAAAAATTCCAGGTGTTGCGAAAAAGCATCGTGCATCGCCGCAAGCACGGGCATAACTTCTCGACAGGTCGGACAGTCTTCTTTGATAAAGCACACTACGGTCGGGGCTTTGCCAGAGAAACCGCGACTCTCACCGGTCATGTCGGCTAACTGAAATGGCGACAATGCAAGCATACTCCCCCCTCAAGGTGTAAAACGGGTGTTGACGAACACCAAGTCTATACCGAGTATTAAGCAACTTTGGAACTATTTAAGGGGAGTGCCATGGCCGAGAGTGCGGCTGAGTTGCGTGAATTTCGTCAGGATGTCAGTGGTTGGCTGGCCGAGAACTGCCCTAACGGGGCAAAAGGACCGGGGCAACAGTCTATTGGCAGCACGAAAATAACCTTAGAGCGAGATGTCGCATTGTGGTTAGAGCGTTGCGCGGAAAAAGGCTTTACCGCCCCCACTTGGCCGACCGAATATGGCGGTGGCGGTCTCAGTAACGCGCAGGCGAAAATTCTTTATGAAGAAATGGGCGCGATGAATGCGCGAACTCCACTGGTGGGCATGGGCATGTCTATGATCGGCCCAACGTTACTGGAATACGGCAGTGATGCACAGAAAGCTGAACATCTGCCAAAAATAATTCGCGGTGAGCTGCAATGGTGCCAGGGCTACTCCGAGCCGAATGCTGGCTCTGACCTTGCCGCACTGAATTCCCGCGCCGAGGACAACGGCGATCACTTTGTGATCAACGGGCAAAAGATTTGGACTTCAGGCGCGGCCACCGCCGATTGGATGTTCGCATTGGTGCGTACAGATTTTGACGCGCCGAAACATGAGGGCATCAGTTTTGTATTGCTGACAATGGACCAGCCTGGCGTCACGGTTAAACCTATTCGACTGATATCCGGATCCTCACCCTTCTGCGAAACGTTCTTCGACAATGCTATCGCGAGCAAGGACAACTTGGTGGGTGAACTGAACAAAGGCTGGACCGTGGGTAAACGACTGCTGCAGTTCGAGCGCTCGGGCATCGGCGGCCTCAGCGGTGGCGCTCGGCCAAGTCAAACCGGTAGCAGCTTGGCAGACGTCGCTAAACAGTACATTGGCGAAACTAACGGACGCATCAGTGACCCGACAGTACGCGAGCAAGTCACTAAACTGAACATGAACCGGGCGGCGTTTCGTCTCACCGCGTTGCGCGCCAATGCCGAAAACAAGTCCGGCACACCCGGTGCAGCAACATCTATTTTCAAACTCTTTGGTGCTGCACTACAGCAAGACGGTGCAGAACTAAAACGCGAGTTGATGGGCTTTCGCGGTCTGGGCGCTGACACCAATAACGGTTTTAGCGATTCTGAACTGACCGCAACGGAAGAGTGGCTGCATACCAAGGCAACCACCATCTACGGCGGCAGCAATGAGATTCAAGCGAATATTATTGCCAAGCGGGTACTGGGGTTACCCGAATAAAAAAACTCCGAGGGGGGCGCAATGCCAGCAGTTGTAGGCTACACATCGATTGAGGTTTCAAGCTTAACCCCGCACATCGGCGCGGAGATCGCTGGCGTAGATTTACGGCAGCCACTAAGCAATGAGCAGTTCAGCGAAATTTACCGAGCTTGGCTGGATTGGCAGGTATTGGTGTTTCGCGGTCAGGACATCGATCGCGAGCAGCACAAACAGTTTGCGCGAAAATTCGGCACGCTGCACGTGCACCCTATGCAGCACAGCTACGGTGGCGACCCGGAAATACTCAAGGTGAAAACCACTAAAGATTCAGCTTATACCGCCGGCAACGCCTGGCACACTGACGTCACCTGCGATCCAATCCCGCCTATGGCATCCATGCTATTGATCAAGGAGCCGCCTGTTAACGGTGGTGGCGATACGCTGTTCGCGAACATGTACCTTGCCTACGACCTGCTCAGCGATGTCATGAAAGAGATGCTCGATGGTCTGGTTGCGGTACACGACGGCGCTATTCCCTACTTGGGGAACTACCGCGTTGCACCCCCAAGCGATGCCGAGTACCCAAAAAACGAACACCCAGTAGTTGTGACGCATCCGGAAACCGGTAAGAAAGTGCTGTTCATTAACAGCGGTTTCACCTCGCACATCAAGGGTATGCGCAACTGGGAAAGCCGCGCTTTACTGGATGCACTGTTAAACCATATCGCCACTACCGCGCGACTGACCTGTCGCGTGGAATGGCAGCCGAATACGCTGACGTTGTGGGACAACCGTTGCACCCAGCACCACGCGGTATGGGATTACTGGCCCGAAAGCCGGTATGGCGAACGCGTCAGTATCCTTGGCAATCAACGCCCTCAGGCGTGAAAACGCCCCGTATTCTGTTCGGGGTCTGGCGCGTCTGCTGAAGACTCTGCTGGTGCTGCAGCAGCCACCGACTCGAGCACTTGCTCAGAGTCTTCTTGGGTTGGAGCGTCGTGCACATCCGTTGAGGGCGTCGCAATACCGACAGGGTTGTCGGCGGACTGATGCGCGGCAACTTCTTCCGCCTCACCGCCCAATGAAGTTGCGCTCGAGGCTGTTGTCGCAGCCTGCTCCGGCAATGCCGGCGACACTAACGAATCCAACAATTTAGGCGCACCCGCCTCGCCACAAAGAACATTCGCACTCTTTGCCAATTGTCTATGCAGGTCTTCATAGCTGCGGTTGAGTGCGCGAAATTTTTCGGCTGTATCTGTGAACTCTGCCGTGACCTGCTGCTTATACTCGGCGCGTTCTGCCTCGCTAGCCGCCAGCGCCTGCTCAAGCTCGACGATACGTGCATGGCCAAGGATGCCTGAGCGCAACAAAAAGTAGCCCAGCAACGCACCTGCAATAAAAGCCAGCGATGCGACCAACACCATGCTCATCGTTCCCAACTCAGTTACTCCCGAACACGCTTTTTACGAAAAAAAACCAGCTAGCACCCGACCTGAAGACGGAGTTTACCATCGACCGCAGAAATTCGATGCAAAGACTGGACGAAACTGCAAGAATCGCGCTCTTTTTTTTCGCGTATGCACAACCAACATGGCTCACAGTCAGAAAACATCACTTATCGCGTTGTTGAAACCGGTAGCTGTAATGGGTTGGCCGATGGTGCTAACCCAGCTTTTCATTATGGGCACCGGATTCATAGATACGGCGATGGCTGGTCGTTACAGCGCGGTTGATCTGGCTGGCGTGTCTCTCGGCGGCAACCTAATGTGGCCACTGTTCTTTCTCGCAACCGGTATCAGCATGGCATTAATGCCGATTACCTCACAATTGCACGGCGCGAACCGTGTCGCTGAGGTAGGGCATCAACTCCGGCAAAACTTGTGGTTATGCCTAATTAACAGCACCCTATTGATCGTGGCCTTGCAATACGCAACGGCGCTGTTTCTCTACGCGGGTATTGAGCTGCGCACCGCACAAATCGCAGGAGATTATCTACACGGATTATCTTTTGGCATTCCTCCTGTGATCTTCTATATCTCGTTTCGCTATGTGCTCGAGGGGCTAGGCCATACCCGTCCGCCCATGATCATTGCCGCCAGCATATTGCCGTTGAATGCACTGCTCAATTACGCGCTGATATACGGCAAATTCGGTTTTCCAGAGCTCGGCGGTGTCGGCTGCGGCTACGCTACGGCACTCGTTTTTTGGATCGAGCTTGGGTTCATGTTGCTGTTTCTGCGTAAGCCCTACTTTAAGGCGACGCAATTTTTCGCCGTTTTTGAGGGTCCACAGCTGCAAACGATGGCGAAAATTTTCAGGCTCGGCCTGCCTATCGCGCTCACTGTATTTTTGGAAATGGCGTTGTTCGGCGTGATTGCTCTGTTCATAGCCAAGATTGGCGTCACTGAAATGGCTGCGCATTCCATCGCTGGCAACCTTAACTGGATGACCTACGTGATACCCATGGCTATCGGGAACGCCGCGAGCATTCGAATCGGGTTCCTCATCGGTAGCGACAATCTCGACGCCGCTCGCGACACTGGCTGGGCCATGCTTAAATTTGCGATTGCGTACGCGCTTACAGTCAGCGTGCTGTTGGTCGCGCTGCGCTATACGCTGGTCGGCGTCTATACCACAGACGCTGCTGTCACCGCCGTCGCCGTGGTGCTGCTGCTGTTTATTGCGGTATACCAAATAGTCGATGACACTCAGGCGGTACTGGTGAGCGCCTTGCGCGGCTATAAAGACACAACCGTACCCATGTTGATCAGCCTAATCAGCTATTGGGTATTAGCCCTACCTATAGGTTACGCGCTAGCCGAAGGCATTGTCGGCAACACGCCGTTAGGGGTGTATGGGTACTGGACGGGACTGACCCTTGCCCTAGCTGTGGTTGCGGTGGGCGCGGGCCTGCGACTGCGTTACATCAGCAGCAACTACCAAAGAATTCGCCAATTACGTGCAACCGAGACAGAACAAGCGACGCTTCAATGATCTTTGCAACCCATCGACGTGGACAACCCTAACCCCCAATACTATGCTCCAAGCATGGGGGTTTTTTGGAGACAACAAATGGCTTCGCAGCGAATTATCAGCACCGCCTTGGCCTTGGTCGCCATTATTACGGGAACCGGCGGACAAGCCGACGTGAAACGCACTGCCAGCGGTCAACCCGACCTGACCGGCACCTACAACGTCGCCACACTGACGCCGCTGCAGCGCCCCAAACGCTACAGTGAAAAACTGACCATAACGCCCGCAGAAGCCGAAAAAATTTCGGAATACTGGGCGCGCAACCTCGCCAAAGATGCCACTCCTTCGGACCCAGAGCGAGACGCGCCGCCAGAAGGCGGTGCGGAGATTTATGCCCCCGAATTCAGTGGCGCCGCGGGCAAAGTGGGCGGCTACAACGCGTTTTACGTCGACATTGGCGAAAGCAATTTTAAGCTGGATGGCGAATACCGAACCTCGATCATCACGCATCCAAAGAACGGGCGCATGCCGAGCCTGTCGGCACAGGGCCAGCAGGCGGCAAAAGCGTTGCAGGCGTTTTACCACGAGAATACCGGCACCGCCTGGTGGATCGACTTACCCCAAGGCCCCTACGACGATCCCGAACTACGGCCCCTCGCGGAGCGCTGCATTATGGGCTTCGGTTCTACCTCCGGGCCGCCCGCGTTACCTGTTATGTACAACAACTTCAAACGTGTCGTGCAAACCGACGATCATGTCGTCATCATCAATGAGATGAACCATGACGCCCGCGTCATTCCCATACGCGAAACCAGTAAAACCTATGACATGCCGGGCTGGTTGGGTTCTTCTGTAGGACACTGGGAGGGCGACACCTTGGTGATCGAGACACAAAACTTTCGCGACGAACCCGGCCTGACGCTGGCGAGCCGCGCACTTAAAGTGACCGAGCGTCTGTCGCGCATCGACGAGAATACGCTGCGCTATGCGTTTACCGTAAACGATCCTAATTGGAGCGAACCATGGGGTGGCGAATACCCGTGGCCGGCGACCGAGGAAAAGATGTATGAGTACGCCTGCCATGAGGGCAACTACGCGTTGGGGGGCATTTTGCGCGGTGCGCGTCTGTTAGAAGAGGAAGCCCTCAGCCGACGTCAGGGCGAAGCTGCAGATTCCGCAGAGTAGCTACTGAAAAACTCTCAGAATACTCGAGAAATCCTTATCTTCGGCGTCCTCGGCGCTGTCGCGCAGCTGTTGATACAACGCATAGGCCTGATCTCCCATGGGCGTTGTCGATTGCGATGCAGCGCCAGCGGCCGCTGCCAGTCCGAGATCTTTGAGCATCAACCTGACCATGAATCCACCGCCGTAATCGTTGCTCGCTGGCACGTCTGGCATAACGCCAGGATACGGATTGTATTTTTCCAACGACCAGTTACCGCCCGAACTCTTACGCATAATTTCTGACAATACTTTGGGATCCAAGCCATTGTTGACGCCCATTTGCAGCGCCTCGGCGGTGCCCGCCATGTGCACCGCAAGGAGCATGTTGTTGCATATTTTGGCCGTCTGCCCTGCGCCGGCGTCGCCAGCACGAAAAATATTTGCGCCCATGGCAGCCAATACCGGTTGCGCCGTCTGAAACGCCTGCAACGTGCCACCGCACATAAACGCAAGAGTTCCTGCCACAGCGGCACCGACACCACCAGAAACCGGGGCATCTAAAGACAATAAACCCAGAGATTCAGCGCGCTCGTGAACTCTTAGGCTGGTGCTTGTGGCCACGGTTGAGCTGTCGATCAGGAGCGCGCCCTTGGGCATCGCTTCCAATACGCGTAGATCGTCGATCAACAGGCCTTCGACGGCCTCGCCGGTCGGCAACATAGTTAGTACGATCGTCGCATCCGCTACCGCCTCAACGGCGTTGTTGGCCGGATCGCAACCGGCAGCGACCGCGCGTTTTAGAGCCGCTGCAGAGAGATCAAAAGCCCGCACACTGAAGCCTTTCGCGCAGAGGTTCGCCACCATAGGGCCACCCATATTGCCTAACCCAATAAAGCCAACTTTGTGGTCGTTTTGCGTCGCCATGATGCTTACCCCCGTCCCCAGCGTTACTGGTCGTTGCTGCCCTGCCAGAGCGCCGTGCGTTTTTCCAAAAACGCACTCACCCCTTCGAATTGATTTTGGTCTTCCCACAATTGCACAAAGCGTTGACGCTCGGCGACATAATTTTCGCTCAGCGGCTGTTCACGCGCCGCCATAATGAGCTCTTTGCAGTATCCCACCGCGGTAGGACTCTGTTTTTGTGTCAACTGGGCAAGCTGCAGGCATTCGCTGAGCGCACCCCCCGATTCGACCACTTCCGAGACTAAACCGATTCGCAGCGCTTGTTGCGCATTTAGTCGCTCGCCCAACAAAATCATTCGCTTGGCCCACTGCTCACCGACCAACCAAGCCAACTGTTGAGTGCCAAGCCCACAGGGCAGAAGACCCACCGCACATTCAGGCAACGCCATCTGCGCATGTTGCTCTGCAATCCGCACGTCACAGGCCAGCGCAACCTCTAAGCCACCACCCATGGCATAACCATTGATCGCGGCAAAGCTCACGCCCCGATAGGCTGTTAGCGTTTCAAACGCCTGCCCAAAGGCCGAGGAAAAGTCTCTTGCAAGGTCCATGTCTTGATGATGAAAACGCTGCAAATCGGCGCCGGCGGAAAAGAATTTATCGCCCGAACCAGTCACGATTAGAGCTCGGTTGGCCGGATCGCTGTTGAGCGAAGCCACAATATCCTGCAGCTGCAACAAGCTCTCTGGCGTCCACGTGTGCGCGGGCGGGTTGTTAAACGTCACTACGCTTACAAATTCGTGTTGTTCAAGCCGCAACAAATCACTCATTTCAGGTTCTCCGTGCCATTGGGTTGCAGTAGCCGTCGGGCAATGATGACTCGCATGACTTCGTTGGTGCCCTCCAAAATTTGATGTACTCGCGCGTCGCGAAAAAACCGCTCAATGGGAAAATCACGCAGATACCCATACCCGCCGTGCAGCTGCATGGCTTCGTTACACACCTTAAAGCCTGCATCCGTCGCAAAGCGTTTTGCCATGGCGCAGTAGGCAGTTTTTTCTGGGTGGTCCGAATCCAGGGCCCAAGCCGCTTTGTAAACCATTTGCCGAGCCGCTACGAGTTCGGTCGCCATATCCGCTAAGCGAAACTGCAGGGCCTGAAAGTCGGCTAACACCTGACCGAATTGCTTACGTTCGGACAAATAGCGCTGTGTCATGTCCAGCGTCGCCTGGGCCGCCCCTAAAGAGCACGCCGCAATATTAATGCGCCCACCCTCTAAGCCTCGCATAGCGATCGCAAAGCCTTCGCCCGGTGCGCCAAGCAAATGGGTCGCTGGCACTCGGGCATTCTCAAAGCTGATGGTTCGGGTTGCTTGACTGTTCCAACCCATCTTGGGTTCGTTTTTGCCAAAGCTTACTCCTACAGTGTCACTAGGCACCGCAAAGGCGCTAATGCCCCCAGCACCCGCCTCCCCGGTACGCGCCATGACCACCAGCACGTCGGTATCGCCCGCACCACTGATAAATGCTTTCGCACCATTAAGTACATAATTATCGCCATCTAGTCGCGCCGTGGTTGCAATGGAGGCGGCGTCGGACCCCGCGTTGGCCTCGGTTAAACAATAGGATGCCAATTTCGTGCCCGCGGCTAATGACCCAGCCCAGTCACGACGAACTCTCTCGGTTGCCCAAGTGGCAACCATCCATGCGGCCATGTTATGAATAGAAAGATATGCAGCGGTTGAAGTGCAACCTTGCGCCAGTTCTTCGAGAATCAGCGCCGCATCCATGCGGGTCAAACCGGAGCCGCCGACTTCAGCAGGACAATACATGCCACAAAAACCGAGCTCGCCGGCGGCTCGTAATGTCGCTACCGGGAAGATTTTCTGTTCGTCCCAGGCCGCTGCATTGGGCGCCAATTGCTCGCGCGCGAATTCCCCTGCCACATCAATAAACGCGCACTGTTCGTCGCTTAAAGCAAAATTCATTTGTCTCCTTAACCGTTCTTTAAATACCAGCGCGTAACCAGCAGTCCAATGAGTACTGCTGACTGGCCGAAGCTTAACGCCTATTGCACTGCCAACCCTGCTTAAAAGAGCTGAATTTCATCGTTTTAATTTGATCAACCTAAGCGCTGTTTTTGACCGACTTTTCACCATCAGTGCAGCAGGCTCTACCGGTAAAGTCTTGTGCTACCCGGGATCAGGATCCTATCGGGCACAGCGACCAAACCGGCCCGCTATTATACAGCGGCTTTAACAGCTAATCGGGAACAAAATGGCTAATACTTTTCATCTTGCCGTGCCTGCGGGCGACTTAGAAGAGACGAAACGCTTTTACTGTGACGTCTTGGGTTGTGCCGAGGGAAATCAAGAACCCGGCCGATGGGTGGACATTAACTTCTGGGGCAACGAATTGACGTTACATCAGAGCGAGGAAAAGTTGTCTGGTGTGCGTCACGACGTGGATATGGGGCGAGTCAGCGTTCCGCACTTCGGCGCACACCTTAGCGAAGCTGACTTTAACGAGTTGAAGTCTCGAATAGACGCCCATCAGCTGGTCTATCTCGACCCGCCGCATCGGCGTTTTTTGGGTAATGAATTCGAGCAAGAGACCTTCTTCATCGAGGACCCTAATGGCAACGTTCTGGAGATGAAAACAATGGTCAATCCAGAGGTTTTGTTCGAGCGTTGACCATTTGACTCGGCGAAAAGAAGCGTTGCAGCCGCTATGATTCTTTCGCTCCGCCGTTTACGCGCGCGCAGTTCGCCGGCGGCAATACTTTCGCGCCACCCCAATGCAGCAGTCGCGACCCCCGCACCATCGGCTAGCCGCTAAGCTCAGATATCGGTGACTGGGATGAAGAAAATTTGGAGCGGGAAACGAGACTCGAACTCGCGACTTCCACCTTGGCAAGGTGGTGCTCTACCAACTGAGCTATTCCCGCTTTAAACTTTTAAGGCATTGCGCCGTGGGACGCGAAATTCTATAGAAGTGCTGGTGGGTGTCAAACGCTATCCGTTTTCGACCCCCGGAGCTGCTAAGTATCCTGAATTTTGGCATAAAGTCGGCCGGGTCTAAGGTTTTATTCTTGCTTTATCCATGCGCTCGCACATAATTAAGGTCCCATTAGCAATTATTAAAAGGAGGTGATCAGTGTTATCTATTGCAAGTTGTAGGGGTCATCTCGCGTAGTTGATCCTTAACTACGAGCTGCTCTTTATTGAGCGAAAGGGCCGGTTTTCCGGCCCTTTTTTGTTGGCGTAGCTTGGCCTGCGACTGCAATTTTGCTCAGAGCCCCATGGATTGCCAGCTGTTCGACATCACTCGACCTAAGATGCGACTTTGCTGGGCAAAGGGTTGTTCAATGATGCTTGGCTGCGGTTGGATCGCCACAGTACGCTGGCGCTTATTGTTGTATTGAGGCCACTCTAGCCCTGCAACGCTCGGGTCCCCGTTGCGCGCGAAGTTGCTCCAAGCACGGCGCATAAACGCACCTACTTGCGCCGCTTCTGCGCCTACCACATCGGGTTGAAATGGCATTCCATTGCCAAACATTATGAGATCCAAGCCGTGAGCCGCCCCCACCTGCGCAGGCGACCAAGCAAAGTAGTAACAATAAGTCTTACCCGATCCGCGCAGCGAATGCCCTTGTGCCACACGCAATGTTGGTACGCGAA
>MDTA01167918.1_pt1 | contig 18928 bp, 21 predicted proteins | sample 811151 | NCBI WGS metagenome assembly MDTA01 (sample SAMN05326648, study PRJNA326480) | marine metagenome | isolation source: seawater | place: Indian Ocean: South | collected 2010
ATATAAGTATTAATAAAAATTTATAGCTTAATAATTTCATTCTAAAATGTATAGTTACATATCATGAGTAAAAATAAAAACAATAAACCAGTTTGGGGCACAAGAATAAACCAAAAAACTACATCTTCCTTTCAAAAAATTGGTTCATCATTAAAAATAGATAAGAGACTTTTCAAGGAAGATATAAGTGCTTCAATAGTTCATGTAGAAATGTTGGCGAAACAAAAAATAATTAACATATCCATAAAAAATAAAATTATATGGGGATTAAATAAGATTTTAAATGAAATACTAAAAAAAAAATTTTTTTTTAATAATAAAAATGAAGATATACACATGAGTATAGAACAAAGACTTTTTGAATTAATAGGAGAGGATGCCGGTTTTATTCATACTGCTAGGTCTAGAAATGATCAAGTGCTTACAGATCTTAAATTATGGCTAAGAAATTCCACTAGTGAAGTTATTAATGATTTAAACAAAACAATGAAACTTTATTTAAAGTGTGCAGAAAAAAATATAAATACCATCATGCCTGGATTTACCCATTTAAAAAATGCTCAACCAATATCATTTGGTCATTATTTAATGGCTTATATAGAAATGTTTTCTAGAGATAAAAAAAGATTTCAAAATAACTTAGATAATCTAATGGAAAATCCCTTGGGTGTAGCTGCTTTGTCAGGTACATCTTTTAATATTGATAGATTTTATACAACAAGAAAATTAAAGTTTGAAAAACCAACAAAAAATTCGATTGATACTGTCTCAGACCGAGATTTTGTTTTAGATTTTTTATTTGCAGTTTCTGTTTGCTCAATCCATATCTCTAGATTTGCTGAAGAATTTATAATTTGGAATTCCGATGCATTTAACTTAATTCAGCTAAATGATAAAGTTGTTACTGGTTCTTCTATTATGCCTCAAAAAAAAAATCCTGACCCTCTAGAATATCTAAGAGGAAAGTCGGGTTTTTTAGTTGGAAATTTATTCTCAATGCTAACAATATTAAAAGGATTGCCCTTATCTTATTTTAAAGATTTACAAGATGATAAGGAATTAGTTTTTAATTCTTACGATCAAATTAAAAATTGTTTAAAAATTTTAAGAGAAATAATAACTAATTTTACACCGAATAAAAAAAGGATGATTGAATTATCACATGTAGGGTATATTACTTCAACAGATATTGCCGATTTTATAGTTAAAGATTTGAATTATCCTTTTAGAAAAGCATATTCAATTACAGCAAAGATTGTGAATTTAGCAGAAAAAAAAGGTAAAAAAATTAATGAGTTAAACTTTGAAGAAATAAAATCAATAGATAAGAAAATAAGTGGGAAAATTTTAGATATTGCAGATATAAAAAATGTAGTAAATACGAAAAAATCGTATGGAGGAACTTCTTTCGACAATATAAAGAAAATGATAAAAAAATATAAAAAAGAAATTAATGATTAAAAAAATAATTATAATTTTATTCTTTTCTTTGGTTATTTTTTCCTGCGGGAAAAAAGGAGATCCAGAATTTAAAGAATCAAAAAAAAATATTACTAAATTAAAAATATTTAATGCTGTATAAAAAAAATAACCTTTATATCGAGAGAGTTAGTTCTATCTCATTATCTAAAAAAGTTAGAACACCTTTTTATTGTTATTCTTATAAAAAAATTGAAGATAATATAAATAGATTTAAAAGTAACTTTAAATCCATAAAGCCATTAATTTGTTTTTCTGTAAAATCTAATAACAACCTTCATATTTTAAAAATAATTAGAAGTTTTGGATTGGGTGCTGACGTAGTGTCAAAAGGTGAGCTTTTACGGGCTCTTAAGGCTGGTATTAACCCAAATAAAATTGTTTTTTCAGGAGTTGGAAAAACGCCAGAAGAAATTAATTTTGCAATTAAAAAGAAAATATTACTTATTAATGCAGAGTCTCATAGTGAAGTAGAAACTATTGAAAATATTGCAAAAAAAAATAAAAAAAAAATTAATATAGGTTTAAGATTAAACCCAAATATAGATGCCCAAACTTTAAAAAAAATATCAACTGGAAGAAATGAAGATAAATTTGGTATTAATGAAAAAGAACTTCTTAAAATATTAAAAGCTTTTCATAATTCGAAGCATTTAAAAATTAAATGCTTAAGCGTCCACATTGGAAGTCAAATTTTAGATCATAAACCATACTCGAAAATGATTAAAGTTATTAATAATTTTATAAATAAATCAAAATATAAATTTGAGTATATTGATCTAGGTGGAGGTATGGGGATCAATTATAATCTAAATAAAAAAGTATTAAACTATAAAAAATATTATTCTGAAATCAAAAAATTTTTAAAAAGGCACAGAGTAAAAATAATTTTTGAACCTGGAAGATCAATTATTGGGGATACGGCTTTGTTAATAACAAAAATAATTTATATTAAACCAACTAATAAAAAAAACTTTATAATACTAGATGCCGCAATGAATGATTTTATGAGACCAGCACTTTATGGTGCATCTCATAATATAATACCTTTAAAAAAAAATAGAAATATACTCAATAAAGTTCATGATTTTGTTGGGCCAGTTTGTGAAAGTACTGATAAATTTTTAATGCTTAAAAAATATCAAAAATTAAAAAAAAATGAAATATTGGCAATTTGTGATGTTGGTGCATATGGAATTGTTTTAGCCTCAAATTACAATCTAAGAACAAAACCAATGGAAGTTTTAGTTAATAGTTCTAAATTTAAAATAATTTCAAAAAGAGAATATATTAATAAAATAATTTAAATAAAAAATGATAAGAAATATTTTTTTTTTAATTTTTTTCTACCTTGGAATTACTTTAATTTGTATTGTTTATTTACCATCTTTAATATTTTCACATAAATTAGTTTTATCTGGTGGAAAATTAATGGGCCACTGGACGAGATTATGTCTATTAATTTTTTTGTCATCAAAAATAATCGTCAAAGGTAAGGAAAATATAATCAATGATGAAAAATTTTTTATAGCTAGTTCTCATCAGTCAATGTTCGAGACTTTTTTTTTACAGACTATTTTTAATTCTCCAATTTTTATTTTAAAAAAAGAACTATTAAAAATTCCAATTTTTGGTTGGTATTTAAAAAAAATTAAATCTATTTCGATAGATAGAAATAAAATCAGTAAAGAAAACTTAGATTTTTATAATAAGATCAAAATTTCTTCAGAAAAGTTTGGTCGTCCTATTATTATATTTCCTCAAGCAACAAGAGTAAGTCCTGACGATAGAACAGATTTTAAAAAAGGTGCCTCTAGAATTTACGAAATTCTTAAAATAAAATGTCAGCCAGTTGCTATAAATTCTGGTTTTGTTTGGCCTAAATCTGGAATGTTAAAATCAAATAAAGATATTACAGTTTCTATTTTAAAACCTATAAATCCAAATTTAGAAGCAAAAGAATTTCTAAAATTACTTCAAACAAATATTTATAAAGAGTTGGATAATATCAATTAGCCCTTCATTGGCATTACAACATATATACTGTCAAAATCTGAAGGGTCTTTTACAAGGGCAGGTGAACCTGTTTCATTCAAAAATATTTCTATTTTATCTCCATCAAGTTGACTAGCTATATCCATAAGATATCTAGAATTAAAACTAATATCTAATTCATGGTCAAATTTTACATTTAAAGTTTCTTTTCCATCTCCACTACTCGTATTGTTTACAGAGAGATTTAATTTATCTTTAATTAAATTAAATTTAACTCCATCTTTTTTATCTAATGAAACAGAAGCGACTCTATCAACTGAGTTTCGAAATAATTCTAAATCAATTTCTAATTTTTTTTTATTATTTTTTGGTATAACTTGGATATAGTTTGGGAACTTTCCATCAATCAGTTTTGAAATTAAAATACTATTTTCAAGTTCAAATTTTATTTTTGATTTTTGATTAGAAATTTTAACATCTCCATCGTAATCTTCTAAAAGAGCACAAATTTGAAATATAGTTTTTTTTGGTAAAATTATTGGTTCAAATTCAATTTTATTTTTAAGCAAAACCTTTGATATAGACATCCTATGACTATCAGTTGCCACAGATGTTAAAAAATATTTATCGTCAATTTGAGTTTGATGAAAATATATTCCACTTAGATAATGTCTTGTTTCATCATTTGAGACTGAAAATTTACATTTGTTCAATAGTTTAAGCAGTTGTTTTGATTGCAAGACAAATTCATTACCACTAAAATTTTCATCTGTAATTGGAAATTCTGATGCGTTTATACAATTCAAATTGAATATAGATTTCTCCGACTCTAATTGTATCTTGCTCTCGCTAGTTAAATTAAAGTTAATTTTTTTTCCTGCTGAAAACTTTCTTATAATGTCATACATTATTGATGAGGTTGTTGTAGTTCTTCCTTCCTCTGAAATTTCTACATTTTGAATTTCGTTTATAAAAATTAAATCAAGATCAGTTGCTAGGATTTTAAGTTTTGAGTTACTCGCATCTATAAGCACATTTGATAAAATTGGTAGTGTACTTCTCTTTTCTATTATCCCCTGACAATAACTTAATGATTGTTGAAGATCTTGTTGATTAATACTGAATTTCATTCGATTTATTAAATAAAATTTGATTTTTTAAATTATCAATATTGTTACAAAGTTCAGTGTCACTTTTTTTTAAATTTTCGATTGTTTTAATAGAATGAATAACAGTTGTATGATCCCTATTAGAAAATTCTCTCCCAATTTCTGGTAAAGATTTAGATGTTAAAATTTTTGTTAAATAAATAGCTGTTTGTCTTGGTCTTACCAAATATCTTGATCTTCGTGCGGAAAGCATTTCGTTTTTCGAAATCTTAAAAAATTTACAAACCAGGGACTGTATTAATTCTACAGTTACTTTATTTTCTGATAAATTTAACAGATCTTTTAAAATTACTTTAGTTTCTGATAGATTCGGAGTTTTGTTGTATATTCTTGAAAATGAGACAATTCTATTTAAAGCCCCAACCAATTCTCTAACACTACTTATAATTTCTTTACTTAAAAAATCTTGTATATCCTCTGTGATATTTAATCCTTCGGAATAATAATTTTTTAATTCTTCTGTTTTTATTTTTATAATTTTACTTCTAAGCTCATAATTAGTTTGTTGAATATCGATAACTAGGCCCCCTGAAAACCTCGACTTTATTCTTTCTTGTATTCTAGCAAGTTTATTAGGGGGTCTGTCTGCAGATACAATAATTTGAGAACCTTTGTCCAGTAAGGCATTAAAAGTATGAAAAAACTCTTCTTGCATGGCTTCTTTTCCATTCATAAACTGAATATCATCAATCAAAAATACATCAGCATTTCTAAAATATTCTTTAAACTTGACCATATCGTTAGATTTAATTGATTTTACAAATTGATACATGAATCTTTCTGCGGAGATAAACATTACTTTATTTTTATCTTTTAATTTAAGGCCTATTGCATTTAAAAGATGTGTTTTTCCCATTCCCACGCCGCCATAAATATACAATGGATTATAGTGAGAGCTATTTTCTGAAACCTTTTTTGAAGCTTCAAAAGCTAAATTGTTGCTTGTTCCTGTAATAAAATTATCAAAGTTTTTATTTGGATCTATTCTATTATATTGAAAAACAAAATCTTTTATGAATGATACATTGTCTTTTTTTGAACTAACCTCTTGATTCTGGTTAGTATCATTTAATTTATGATTATTATCTATTATAGAGAGTTCTATTCTACCTATTTCAGGTTTATTTAAACGGACCATCTGAAGTATTTGATCCAAATATCTTGAAGTAATCCAATCTCGGATAAAGCGTGTTGTAACAGAAAGCAAAATATAGTCATTAAACTGATCAACAAAACTAATTTTTCTAAGCCAACTTTCATAAATATCTTTCCCGAATTTTGATCTCATCTGATCTTGGATTTTTTCCCAAGAAATTTTTTCTGTTTCAGATTTATTTAAAATATTTTTGTTTTTCATGAATTTAAAAAGAAATTTAATAAAGACTATTGAAAAAATTTTATCAAGAATAATTTTGATATAATCAAAAAAAAATAAAATCTGCGGGTGTATTTTTTTATTTATTAGAATTAAATCTATGGGAGAATTTTTTTAAAACTTAAACGTGAATACTTCTAGAGAAACCAATTTAATAAAAACTAACTATATTTAGTAAAAAGAAAATATCTAACCTTTTATATAGTGCAAATCTTAAGTTGAAATATAAATATCAATTAACAGTTGTTATAGCGAATTTATTTTTCTAGTTATTCTTGAAAGATTTCTTGAAGCTTTTTCTTTCTTGATAATTCCTGTTTTTGCAATTTTCATTAACTCGGAGTTGAGTTTTGGAAGATACGCTAATGCGTTTTTTTTATTTTTTTTTTCAATTAAAACGTTCATTTTTTTTATTGCATTTTTAAATCTAGTCTTTCTAGATTTGTTTACAAGAGTTTGCCTTTTAATTCTTCTTAAAGTTTTAATTGCTGATTTTGTGTTTGCCATTTTTGGAGGAGGTATAGCCATAGAATTAACGCCGGTCAACCAATTATTTTTTATTTTTGGCACATATTGCAATAAAAAGTTGATCTATTTGACATTTTTTTTTTTCTTTATAGTGCCTGTACATTTATATCTTAAACACTTTAAATTTTCTCTGCCATATACATTAAAATAATTCTGAAATGATCCTAAATTTCCTTCAGTATTCAAAAAATTTTGAATAGTCGATCCACCCTTTTTAATTGCAAACTTTAAAACTTTTTTCGAAAATAAAATTATATTTTTATAATCATGAATATTTAGCCTTCCAGATTTTTTATTTGGATTTATTTTAGAAAAATATAATATTTCGCTTGCATAAATATTTCCAATACCTGAAACAAAATTTTGATCTAATAGATAATTTTTGATATTTTTTTTTTTGCCTTTTAACTTTTTTTTAAAATATTTTACATTGAATTTTTTTTCAAAAGGTTCTGGTCCATATTTTTTTAAATAATCAGATAACTCTTTGCTACTTAAAAAAATTTTAAAAAAACCAAATCTTCTTGGGTCATTATATATTAACTTAAATTTATCAAAGATCAAAAAAATATGGTTATGTTTCTTAGGTAAGGACGGAGAATTATAAAAACTTGTATTTGTAATTAAATTTTTATCTTTATTTCTTACTATATGAATTGTACCAGACATTCCCAAATGAACTAGGCAATATTTATTGTTATTAAATCTTATAATTAAATATTTTGAAAAACGATTCACATTATTTATTTTGTGATTTTTTAGAGTAGATGAAAAATTATTAGGTATTTTAAATCTCAAATTTCTATTTTTAATAATAATTTTTTTTATTTTTTTGGATTTTATGTTCTTATAAAGTGATTGTTTTACTATTTCTACTTCTGGCAATTCTGGCATTTAATACTATATTATCTTATATAAAAAAATTAAATACTATGAGACAGTTTCTACAAAATCAAAAAGGATTAGTTAAGGAAGTATTCGATAAAGTTTACGATAAATATGACTTAATGAATGATTTCATGTCTCTCGGAATTCATAGAAAATGGAAAAAGGATTTTATAATGATGATGTCGCCTTCAGAAAATAGAAAGTTGATAGATGTTGGATGTGGGACGGGAGATATAGGAAAAATTTATTTAGAATCTATTAAAAATAATGGAGAAGTTTTTAATATTGATCCTAACAAAAAAATGATTGAAGAAGGGAAAAAAAAATTTATTAATTCAAAAAATATTCATTGGTACATACAAAGTGCTGAAAAACTTGGTTTTAAAGACAGTTCATTCGATTATTATACTATAAGTTTTGGGCTTCGAAATACTAAAAATATTAATAAATCTCTAGAAGAGGCTTTTAGAGTTTTAAGACCTGGAGGCCGTTTTTTATGTTTAGAATTTTCAAAAATAACAAATTCTAATTTAGAGTTCATTTATAAAAACTATTCAAAATTAATACCAATTATAGGAAAAATTATTGTTGGTAAAAGTGAACCTTACGAATATTTAATTAAAAGTATAGATAATTTTATTAATCAAGAGGAATTGATCATCTGCATGGAAAATATTGGTTTTAAAAACTGCAAATATAGAAACTTGAGTGGGGGTATTGTAGCTATACATTCAGGGTGGAAAATATAATGATAAAGAAAATTTTTATACTATTTAAATTAGCAAGAAAAATAGCACTATCAGATGCATTAAAAGTTGTATCTAACATTCATCGACCACCTCTAATAATAAGATTAATTTTTACAATCTTTTCCATATCTTTCTCTAAAAAAAATTTAGCTTTAAAAAATCTGAGCGACGAACAAAAATTGTGTAAATCAATTGAGGGAATGGGGACTACGTTTATTAAACTTGGTCAATTTTTAGCAACTAGACCAGATATTATAGGTGAAAAATTATCATCTCAACTAGAAAAACTTCAAGACAGAGTTCCACCATTTAATAAAAGTGATTCTGAAAAAATATTGTCAAAAGAATTAGGAGAAGATGTTTATAAATCTATAAAGAATATCAGCGAACCAGTCGCTGCAGCATCTATAGCCCAGGTTCATAAAGCACAAATAAATGACAATGGCGATGTAAAACAAGTTGCTATAAAAATTTTAAGACCAAACATTAAAAAAATATTTAATGAAGAAATAGATGCTTTAATGTTATTAGCTTACTTTATAGAAAATATAATAACTAAAACAAAAAGACTAAAACTTCTGGAAGTAGTATTTCTTTTAAAGGAAATCACAAACCATGAAATGGATCTAAGATTTGAAGCTGCTGCTGCCAATGAATTTGCTGAAAATACTAAAAATGACTCAGGATTTTATATACCACAAATATACTGGAATTATACTAGTGAAAAAATATTAACATTGGATTGGGTAGATGGTGTCTCAATAAGGGAAAAAGAAATACTTAAAAATAAAAACATAGATATAAACAATATAGCCTCAAATATTATACAACATTTTTTAAGACATGCTGTAAGAGATGGTTTTTTTCATGCAGATATGCACCAAGGAAATCTATTTATTGATAAGAATGGTAAAATTGTTCCAATAGATTTTGGAATAATGGGAAGATTAGATAAACTTAACAGGAAATATCTAGCTGAAATATTATATGGATTTATAGTTAGAGATTACAAAAAAGTTGCGGATGTTCATATAATTGCTGGATTAGTCCCAAAAAATGTAAATATTGATGAACTTGCTCAAGCATTAAGATCAATCGGTGAGCCTATATTTGGGCAATCTGTAAAAGATATTTCTGGGGGAAAACTTCTAAAGCAATTGTTTGATATAACTGAAAAGTTTAATATGCAAACTCAACCGCAATTATTACTTCTTCAAAAAACAATGGTTGTAGTAGAAGGTGTCGCAAGAAAATTAAATCCAAATACAAACATATGGGAAACTTCTAAGCCAGTTTTAGAAAAATGGTTGAAAGAAACTAAAGATCCAATTGCAAATTTTACTGAAACATTAAAAGACTCTGCAGAAGTATTAAGTAGATTGCCTGAGTTTCCAAAAATTATGGATAAAGCAAATCAAGCACTTACATTTCTTGCAAGTGGTCAAATTCCACATAACTCAAATTCTTATTCTGCTTTAAAAGACAAAGAATTAGAGATAAAAACATTCAGAAACCAAAGTATTATTGGTTTATTATTGCTTGTGTTTTTAAGCTTCATAGTATTTTAATTTTAATATGAATATTTTCTTCGATAAAAAAATATTACTTATAATTTGTGGTGGTATTGCTGCTTATAAAAGTTTAGAAATTATAAGACTACTTAAAAAAAGAGGTTGTCAGGTCAAAACGATATTGACAAAGAACGCTACCAAATTTGTAACACCGCTGTCAGTAGCTTCTTTGTCTCAAGAGAAGGTTTATATAAATTTATTTGATGAGGATAATGAAGCAGAAATGGATCATATTTCTTTATCAAGATGGGCTGATATAGTCTTAATTGCACCAGCTACAGCAAATACAATTTCAAAAATTAGCTCTGGTTCAGCAGATGATTTAGCTTCGACAGTTATTTTGGCTTCAAATAAAGATATTTTTTTAGTGCCTGCTATGAATGTAAGAATGTGGGAGCATCCTACAAATAAAGATAATTTAATTAAAATTAAAAATTTAGGTTACAGATTAATTGGACCAGAAATAGGTGATATGGCTTGTGGAGAGTATGGAGAAGGAAAAATGACTGAGCCATCCCAAATAATTAGAACTATTGAAATTTTTTTTAATAACAAAAATCAAAATAAAAAGTTTAAGGCTATTGTAACCGCTGGACCCACTCAAGAATTTTTAGATCCAGTACGATTTATAACTAATAAATCTAGTGGAAAACAAGGTTTTGCTATTGCGGAGTCTTTAAGAGATAATGGTTTTGATACAACTTTAATAACTGGACCAACGAATTTAAAAGATATCCCTGACATAAAAATTATTAAAATTAAAACAGCTAAAGAAATGCTTGATGAGACTTTATCAAACCTTCCTGCAGATGTTGCAATTTTTTCTGCTGCTGTAGCAGATTTCAAAATCAATAATATTGGTAAACAAAAAATTAAAAAAGAAAAAAATTTAAATCTTATTTTTGAAAAAAATATTGATATTTTAAGTCATATTTCTAATCACAACTCTTTAAGACCAAAGTTGGTAGTTGGATTTGCTGCTGAAACGGATAATTTAGAAAAAAATTCAAAAAAAAAACTTGATGAAAAAGGATGTGACTGGATAATTGCAAATGACGTATCAAAATCTAATATTGGCTTTAATTCTGACTATAATGAAGTAAATATTTTTTATAAAAATATGACAAATGAAATAATACCAATCACTAAAAAAAAGATTATAGCTGAAGAAATAGTAAAAAGAATAATTTCTCAAATTAACTAAAAAGATGGTAAAAGTTTTAATTAAAAAGCTTAATCCTGCAGTAAAACTACCAATATACAAAACTGATGGATCCTCAGGGATGGATTTGATGGCTTTTGTAAATGAACCTTTAAAAGTTTTACCAAAAAAATCTATTTTAGTACCAACTGGAATATCATTGGCAATACCAAAGGATACAGAAATACAAATAAGACCCAGATCTGGTTTGGCTGCAAAATCTAGTATTGGAATATTAAATTCACCAGGCACAATTGATAGCGACTATAGAGGTGAAATAAAAATTATTATATTTAATCATGGTAATGAAGAATTTATAATAAAAAATAATGATAGAATTGCACAAATGGTATTAGTTCCTGTTTTAAATATTGAATTTGAACAGGTAAATGAATTACCTGAAACTGTTAGAGGAATTGGTGGGTTTGGATCAACTGGTAAATGAAAAATATCTTAAGTAAAAAACAAATTGATCGATATTCAAGACAAATAGTACTTAAAAAAGTAGGAATTATAGGACAGAGAAAAATTTTAGAGTCAAAAGTTTTGATAGTTGGAGCTGGTGGTTTGGGTTGCCCCGTAGCGGATTACTTATGTAGAGCTGGTGTTGGTAAAATTGGTATTATTGATCATGATAAAGTAAGTATTTCTAATATCCATAGGCAGTCTTTTTTTAATACAAAGGATATTGGAAAGCCAAAAGTTCAGGTACTTAAGAAAAAGATAAATCAAATAAATCCATTTTCTAAAACAAAAATATTTAGAGAAAAAATTAATAAAGAAAATGTAGATAAAATTTTTAAAAATTTTGATATTATTGTTGATGGTTCCGACAACTTTAAAACAAAGCTCTTACTGAACGAATATTCGATAAAACATAAAAAGATTCTGATAGCTGGAGCTATCAGTAAGTTTGATGGACATGTTTTTTCTTTTAATTTTAAAAAAGTTAACAATCCGTGTCTAAAATGTTTTTATCAAGCAGATTTATCTGATAATATACTGAATTGTGAAACTGAGGGTATACTTGGGCCTGTTGCAGGAATTGTTGGAAATATTCAAGCCAATGAAGTTTTAAAGTATATTTTGCAATTAAATAATAATCTTGAGGGAAACTTATTAATAATAGATCTGTTAGATTTAAGTTTTAAGAAGGTAAAATTTTCTAAGAAAAAAAATTGTGTATGTGCAGAACTTTAATTATTTTTACTTTTATTTTATCTCTAACATCAATTTCATTCTCATCTGAAACAGACTATTTTATGATGCTGAAGTACTCTAAAGTTAATGTAAGATTTGGACCATCAAGAGATCATCCTATTAAGTTTATTTATGAAAAGTTATATTTGCCAGTTAAAGTAATTGATAAAAAAGATAATTTTAGAAAAATAATAGATAATAAAAAAAACAGCGGTTGGATTCATAGTTCGCAATTAAAAAAAAATAGTTCTGTAATTTTAAAAGATACAAAAATACTTTTTAATAAACCAAGCAAGTATTCAAAACCATTAGCGAAAATTAAAACTGGTAGATTACTAATCTTAAAAAAATGTGAAAATGAATGGTGTAAAGTTGAGACCGACAACTTTAAAGGGTGGATAACTGTGGTAAATTTATGGGGCTATGAAAATAAAAATTAAATTTTTTTTTATTTGTTAAAACGTCTCATCTTTAAATTTTTATAGCCTAATTAAATATAATATATATAAACAAACTCATAATGAATTTATTTATAAATGATAAAGTACCTGATGCTGATGTATTTCAGTTGATTGATAACGAGCCTGTAAAAAAAAGTATATTTAATTATTTAAAAAATAAAAAAGTTATTTTAATAGGTATGCCAGGTGCATTTACTTCAACTTGCTCCCAAAAACATTTACCAGGATATATTAACCATCTTGAAAATTTTAGACTAGTTGGAATTGATAATATAATTTGTATATGTGTAAATGATCCATTTGTTATGGGTGCATGGGGTAAAATAAATAATACAAAAAATGATATACTTATGCTGGCAGATCCATTTGCAGAATTTACTAAAAAGCTTGGCGCTGAAATAGATAAAAGCGATAGGGGGCTAGGAATTAGATCAAAACGTTATACTATGATTTTAAAAGACACTAAAGTAACTTATCTTGCGACAGAAAAAGAGACGTCACACTGTGAAATTTCTGCTGCTGAAAATATACTTTCTAAGTTAAAAGAATGAATTATTTTTGTTGCGAACAAACATCTTTTATAACTGGTATATTAGCACAATCTCCGCACTTTGTAATTTGAACAATACAACCATCATCTAAAACTTTAACATCGACAGTTCTATCACACTTGGAACAAGTAGATGCAATTGTTAAACCACATTTTTTACAATTATAATTTTGAACTTCCATGATTAAAAAATAGTTTTAAAATCTATTTTTTTCAACTTTTTTTTTTGCTAATGATAATTGTTATCAAAAAAAAAATTTAAATACTAAGTTTTTTGAACTAATAGTAATCATTCGCAAAATATTATTTTTTTGATTTACTAGCCCACCACTTATCTAAGATAAAATACCAAACAGAATTTGCCAAGGGTTCTACTATAGCATCGGTTAGAGCTATTATAAATGAAACATCTGCCACCATCATTAATACAGTAATTGCAATTGCAAAATGTCCTACTGTATAAACAGCGGTTCTTAAAATTGACCCTTTGTTATTATCAAATATTTCTTTTGATGCACCAAATAGACCTTTAGTTATTTCAGTCATCTTTTAATTGAAATCTTGGAACTTAGTTTAACCATTTTTTATTACCCTATTTTATTATCTTAAATCAAAACGATCTAAGTTCATCACTTTTGTCCATGCATTTACAAAATCATTTATAAACTTATCCTTTGCATCTTCGCAAGCATAAACTTCTGCAAAAGCTCTCAATTGAGAGTTTGATCCAAAAATCAAGTCAGATCTAGTACCTGTCCACTTAACTTTGCCTGTTTTTCTATCTTTTCCCTCAAATAAATCTTCCTTTGGCGAAACTTCCTTCCACTCAATATTCATATCAAGAAGATTTATAAAAAAGTCATTTGAGAGTTTTCCAACTTTTTTAGTAAATACCCCATGTTTTGAATTATCAAAATTGGTACCTAAAACTCTCATTCCTCCAATTAATACAGTCATTTCAGGACCAGTAAGATTCATTAACTGTGCTTTGTCGATTAACATTTCCTCTGCAATTACTGAATGATCAGCATCTGCATAATTTCTGAAAGCATCAGCTTTTGGTTCTAATAAGCCAAAAGAATGTATATCCGTTTGATCTTGTGAGGCATCACCACGTCCTTGGAAAAATGGTACTTTAACTTTTTTTCCAGCCTCTCTTGCTGCTTTCTCAATACCAACACCACCTGCTAAAACAATAAGATCTGCTAGTGATACTTTATATTTATTAGTGTCAAAATATTTTTTAATTTTTTTTAAAACTTTAATTACTTTTGAAAGTTGTGATGGATTGTTTGCTTTCCAATCTTTTTGTGGTGCCAAACAAATTCTTGCACCATTTGCTCCACCTCTTTTATCTGATCCTCTGAATGAAGCTGCAGAAGCCCATGCTGTTGAGACTAATTGTGAAGTCGATAAACCAGATTTAGCAATTTTATTTTTAAGCATATCTATGTGTTTATTTTTAAGTTTAGATTTATTTTTAGGAATTGGATCTTGCCAAATTAAATCTTCTTTTGGTACCTCACTTCCTAAGTAGTTTGCTTTAGGACCCATATCTCTATGAGTAAGCTTAAACCATGCTCTAGCAAAGGCATCTGCAAACTCCTTTGGATTATTGTGAAAATGCCTTGAGATAGGACCATATTTCGGATCCAATTTTAAAGACAAATCAGTAGTTTGCATCATGGGGAGATTTTTTTTTGATTTAACGTGCGCGTCTGGTGTAGTTGATATTGCATGGCCATTCTGTTTGGGCATCCATTGATGAGCCCCTGCTGGACTTTTTGTTAGTTCCCAGTCGTAACCAAATAAATTTTCAAAGTAACCCATGTCCCATTTAATTGGATTTGATGTCCACGCTCCCTCTATTCCACTGCTTATTGTATCTTCAGCTTTTCCACTTTTATAATCGCTGTTCCAGCCTGTAGATTGATATTGAATTTTTGAGCCTTCTGGTTCTGGTCCCTTGTGAGACTCTGGTGCAGCTCCATGTGATTTACCAAATGTATGGCCTCCTGCAACTAAAGCAACAGTCTCATAATCATTCATAGCCATTCTCCCAAAAGTTTCTCTAATATCATGTGCTGCAAGCAATGGATCAGGGTTTGCATCGGGTCCCTGAGGATTTACATAAATAAGACCCATATGAGAAGCTCCTAATGGATTTTCCAGCTCTCGTTTACCACTATAACGGTTTACACCGAGCCATTCCTTTTCAGAACCCCAGTAAATATCCTCCTCTGGTTCCCATATATCCTCTCTACCTGCGCCAAATCCAAAAGTTTTAAATCCCATTGACTCTAAAGAAACATTGCCTACCAATATAAACAAGTCAGCCCAAGAAATTCTTTTTCCGTATTTTTGTTTAATTGGCCAAAGCAACAATCTAGCCTTGTCCAAATTAACATTGTCTGGCCAACTGTTTAAAGGAGAAAATCGCTGATTTCCTGTACCAGCACCACCTCTACCATCGCCGGTTCTATAAGTACCTGCCGCATGCCATGCTAGTCTAATGAAGAATGGTCCATAGTGTCCATAGTCTGCTGGCCACCAATCTTTCGAGTCAGTCATTAATTTATGAAGATCTTTTTTAAGAGCTTTATAGTTTAATTTTTTAAATTCTTTTTTATAACTAAAATTTTTATCCATAGGATTTACGAGAGAAGAATGCTGACTTAAAATTTTTAAATTTAACGCATTAGGCCACCAATCTTTATTGGTTTGACCTTTGCCAGTTGGGTGTTTTGCAGGTGTTCCTGATCCTGTAAATGGGCACTTACTAATTTCTTTATTGATCTCACTACTCATAAATTTAAACTCCTATGTTGTTTAAAGTACTTTATAATGAGTCTAAAGTGTAAGTCAAGTAGTTTAGAATCTTTATAAACTATTGAGAATCGTTCTCAATATTTATAACTACATCAATATCTTTTATTGATTTTCCTTTTGGAGGACTCGGAATATTTTGAAGCTCAATTTTATTTAAATCGATATCAATTAATTCGTTAGTTTTAGCATCAAAGAAATGATGGTGAGAACTCACATTAGTATCAAAATAGCTCTTATCATTTCCAAGAGAAATTTCTTTTAGATAGCCTTTTTTTTTAAATGCATGAACAGTGTTGTAAACAGTTGCTAAAGAAATTTTCTCACTGAAGTTTTTAAGTATGATTTTTGCAAGATCGTTCACCGTAAAATGGAAAGTTTTTTCAGTATTAAACAAAGCTTCGCAGATCTTTATTCTTTGTTTTGTTGGTCTTAAGCCAGAATTTCTTAATTTATTGATAAAATCTTGTTCATTCATTGCTGTTATTTATAATAATTCTAAACTATTTCTATATTATAATTTATTTAAATCAAGTAATAAGGTTAAAGATTATGAAAAAGAATTTCTACAATTATGAAGAGCTAATTAATTGTGGAAAAGGTGGTCTTTTTGGGCCTGGAAATGCAAAACTTCCTTTGCCACCAATGCTAATGTTTGACAGAATAACAGAAATTAGTGAGAATAAAGGAACTTTTAAAAAAGGGTTAATAAAAGCTGAGTTAGATATAAAAGATAATCTTTGGTTTTTTGATTGTCACTTTCAAGAGGATCCTGTGATGCCAGGATGTCTTGGTTTAGACGCTATGTGGCAATTAGTTGGATTTTATCTTGGTTGGCTTGGAAACCCTGGAAGAGGTCGAGCATTAGGAGTAAATAGTGTTAAGTTTACAGGTGAGGTTCTAAAAAATGTCAAAAAGGCATTTTATGAAATAGATATGAAAAGAATTTTAATCAAAGAAGGAACAACGGTAGGTCTTGCTAATGGTATATTGTTAGCAGATGGGAAAAAAATTTATAGTGCTGAAAATCTAAAAGTCGGATTATTTAAAAAATGAAAAGAGTTGTTGTAACAGGTATTGGTATAGTTTCATGTTTAGGCAATAATAAAGAAGAAGTTTATAAATCTTTATTAAACTCAAAATCAGGTATTACTTTCTCAGAGGAATACAAAGAGTATAATTTAAAAAGTAATGTTCATGGGAAGCCAAAAATAAAGTTAGAAGATCATGTTGATAGAAAGTTTATTAGATTTATGGGCCCAGGATCTGCTTATAATTATATTTCTATGGCTGAAGCTGTAAAAGATTCAGGATTAGAGGAAAAAGATATAAGTAATATTTCGACTGGTATGATAATGGGTTCGGGAGGACCTTCTATTGAAAACGTAATTTTAGCTGCGGATAAAACTAGAGATAAGAGTCCTAAAAGAATGGGCCCATTTGTCGTTCCAAGAACAATGTCTAGTACAGCATCAGCAACACTAGCTGTGCCGTTTAAAATTAAAGGTGTTAATTACACAATAAGTTCAGCGTGCGCAACAAGTGGTCATTGTATAGGAAATGCAATGGAATTAATTCAATTAGGAAAGCAGAGGATTATTTTTGCTGGAGGAAGTGACGAAGTTCACTTTGCAATGACAGCAATGTTTGATGCCATGACAGCTTTATCATCAAAGTATAACGATACCCCAGAAAAAGCATCAAGACCCTATGATAAAACACGAGATGGCTTCGTGATATCGGGTGGTGGTGGAGTAGTAGTATTAGAAGAGTACGAGCATGCAAAAGCGAGAGGGGCTAAAATTTATGCCGAAATAACTGGATATGGTGCTACATCTGATGGATATGATATGGTAGCTCCATCTGGAGAAGGAGCGGTTAGATGTATGAATATGGCTCTTAGCACAGCAAAAAATAAAATTGATTATATAAATACCCATGGAACATCAACTCCAGTAGGTGATATTACTGAGTTAAATGCTGTTGGAAAAGTATTTAAAGATTATAAACCTAAAATTAGCTCAACAAAATCACTAGCGGGACACTCTCTTGGCGCAACGTCAGTTCATGAGGCTATATATAGTTTAATAATGATGAAAAATAATTTTATTGCTGCATCTGCTAATATCGTTGATATGGATGAAGAGGCCAAAAAGTATCCGATAGTAACTTCTGTAGAGAAGGATGTAAAGATTAATTCTATTATGTCGAATAGTTTTGGATTTGGTGGCACTAATGCAACCCTAGTATTTGAGAAGGTTTAATATGAACTTAATGCAAGGAAAGAAGGGATTAATTATGGGTGTTGCTAATGAGAGATCTATTGCGTGGGGTATTTCTCAAAAGCTTGCTGAAGCTGGCGCTGAACTTGCATTTACTTACTTGGGTGATGCTCTTAAAAAAAGGGTAGTTCCATTAGCTGAAAAATTAAATTCAAAACTTACATTTAGTTGTGATGTTGAAAAAAAAGAGGAAGTAGTAAAACTATTTGGAGATATAAAATCACAATGGAAAGAAATTGATTTTGTGGTTCATGCTGTAGCTTTTTCTGATAAGTCAGAATTATCTGGAGAGTATTTAAATACCACAAGAGAAAATTTTTTAAGAAGTATGATAATTTCATGCTTTTCATTTACAGAAGTTGCAAAAGAAGCTTCAAAAATAATGAAAGATGGAGGAAGTATGTTAACTTTGACATATGAGTCAACAAAAGCAATTCCTAATTATAATGTAATGGGGGTTTGTAAATCAGCCTTAGAAGCAAGTGTTAAATATCTTGCTCGAGATTTAGGAGAAAAAAAAATTAGAGTGAACGCTATAAGTGCTGGGCCTATTAAAACCTTGGCTGCTTCAGCCATAGGTGATGCAAAATTTCTTTATAAATGGAATGAGGATCACTCATTTTTAAAAAGAAATGTAGATATTCATGATGTTGG
>MDTA01152150.1_pt1 | contig 18915 bp, 16 predicted proteins | sample 811151 | NCBI WGS metagenome assembly MDTA01 (sample SAMN05326648, study PRJNA326480) | marine metagenome | isolation source: seawater | place: Indian Ocean: South | collected 2010
TCCCCATATAAATACATTTTTCAAGTCCATAATTTATTCTTGAAAGTCCTCTTGTTATTTTCCTTGTGACAAAAGTTTCTCCTCTCCTTGGACTTTCATGGTTAAAAAGAATACCATTGCAAGCAAAAATATCATAAGCTTCTCTGTAATTAACTATTATCCAATACGCATACAATTTTGCTATGGCATAGGGACTTCTAGGATAAAAAGGAGTTGATTCTTTTTGTGGTATTTCTTGTACTTTTCCATATAATTCACTTGTGCTTGCTTGATATATTTTAGTTTTTTTTATTAAATTTAGATTTCTTACTGCTTCAAGTATTCTTAAAATTCCTAAAGCATCACAATTTGCTGTATAAACAGGATTATTAAAACTTACAGCAACATGACTTTGAGCACCTAAGTTATATATTTCATCAGGTTGAATTTTTTGTATTAAATTCATTATGTTTGAACTATCTATCAAATCTCCATAATGAAGAAATAAATTTGTCTCTTTTTCATGAGGATCTTGATATAAATGGTCAATTCTATAAGTATTAAATGAGCTTGAGCGTCTTTTTAATCCATGGACTTCGTATCCTTTTTCAAGGAGTAATTCTGCTAAGTAGCTTCCATCCTGGCCCGTAATGCCAGTAATAAATGCTACCTTATTTTTTTGTCTCATATTGATAATTTTCCTAAACTTAATTTACATTAGCATTATGTTTTTTAAAATAAAATTAGGAATCACATAGGAATTACTTTTTATTAAAAGGTCTAATTGTGATTCTCATAAGCTAAATTTTCCTTTAAGGTAAAGAACTATTTTGAAGATCATTTAAAATTACAAATAATTTAAAAATATTTTCACCTATAACCATCAGGATTTTTTAACTGCCAGTTCCAACCATCTCTACAAATTTCTTCAATATTTCTTCTAGGTAGCCAATTTAATATATTTTTTGCCAATGTATTATCTGCTACAACAATAGCATTATCTCCAGGCCTTCTATCAGCGAAACTAAAAGGGACAACTACGTTATTAACTTTCTGAAATATATTTATCAATTCTAAAACGCTTGTGCCTTTTCCTGTCCCAAGATTAATAGTAAGAATTTGGGGACTATTTTTCATTAGATGATTTAATGCTAACAAATGTCCCTCTGCGAGATCCATAACATGAATATAATCTCTTATTCCTGTTCCATCTTGAGTAGGCCAATCAGAACCAAAGATCTTAATTTCTTTTAAAATACCCTTAGCAACTTTTGTTATTTGAGGGTAGATATTATTAGGCTTACCTAATGGATCCTCTCCTATGCAACCCGATTCATGAGCACCTACTGGATTAAAGTATCGTAAACAAGCAATTCTCCATTGGGAAGGTTCTTTCTTAAAAACATCTTTTAGAATTCTCTCAATTGCCAATTTGGTATTGCCATATGGGTTAATTGGCTCGCACAAATCATCTTCATTAAGCAGTCTATCTGATTGTAGGTTCTTGTATACTGTTGCACTGCTACTAAAGACAATATTTTTACAGCCAAACTTTTCCATAATTTCTAAAAGACAGATTGTCCCAAATACATTGTTATTCCAATAATTAAGAGGATCAACAATTGAATCAAATACTGATTTCAAACCAGCGAAATGTATAACAGCCTCAATTGGCTTTTTAATTTTTAAACTCTTCTGAAATACTTTCTCAATATCAGCTTTGTTCTTTATATCTCCTTTTATAAAATTCAATTTTCCTTTTAGCTCAATCCCTTGACCTTTAAAAAACATTGAAATATGATCAATAGATTTTTTAGAAGAATTTATGCAAGAATCTAATATAAATAATGTATGACCTTTTTCTAACAGCAAAAGAGATGTATGTGAGCCTATAAAACCAGTTCCTCCTGTAACTAATATTGATTCCATTAATTGTTGATAATTGTTATTATTTTAAGCCATTCTTAACAAGCTTAAATTACTGATTTAGAATTTTTTAAATAAAAACAACACAAAAAATAAATGAGTCAAAAAATATTAGTAACTGGTTCAGCGGGTTTTATAGGATTTTATGTTTGTAGAAAACTCTTGGAAATTGGTTTTAATGTTATAGGGATTGATAATATAAATTCTTATTATGATGTAAACTTAAAGAAAAAAAGATTAGACTTACTTTCACAAATATCATTAAATGAAAATACATGGGACTTTTTAAAAGCTGATTTAGTAGAAAAAGATAACCTTATTAAAATTTTTGAAGATCATGAGCCTTCAATAGTTGTAAATTTAGCTGCACAAGCAGGAGTTAGATACTCTATTGAAAATGTTGATGCATATATAAACTCAAATATTGTGGGATTTTCTAATATTCTGGAATGTTGTAGAAATTCAAAAGTAAAGAATCTTCTTTATGCCAGCAGCAGTTCTGTATATGGAGGAAATACAAAAATTCCTTTTTCCGAAGATGACCCAGTAAATCATCCAGTAAGTTTATATGCAGCAACGAAAAGATCTAATGAGCTTATGGCACACGCTTATAGTCATTTATATGGACTATCTTGCACTGGTTTAAGATTTTTTACAGTTTATGGACCATGGGGTAGGCCTGATATGGCACCAATGATATTTGCAGATGCAATTATTAATCAAAAGCCATTAAAAATATTTAATCACGGAAAAATGTCAAGGAGTTTTACTTACATAGATGATATTTTGGACGTTATAATAAAACTTATAGATAAACCAGCAATCCCCGATAAATCTTTTAACACAAATAAGCCAAATATATCTTCAAGCTGGTGCTCTAATAGAATATTTAATATAGGAAATGATAACTCTATAAAATTAATAGATTTTATTTCTCACTTAGAAAAAGAATTAGGTAAAAAAGCAATAAAAGAATATTATCCAATGCAACAGGGTGATGTGGCTAACACTTTATCTGATAACAAATTAATTTCAGAATGGATTATTAACTCTCCAAAAACTTCTGTTAATGAAGGGATTAAGAAATTCATTAATTGGTATAAGAAATACTACAATAAAAATTAATAAGTATAATAATTTATTCAATTTATTAAACTTAAGAATTAACAATTATCATCTAATTAGGAATCTGTAATCAATTGGAACCAATTTGATATTTTTCTAAGAGTTGCAAAAGATTGATTATAAGAAAATAATAAGTAATGAGATACATCACTTAACTCTAATATTTTTGAAGCTTTTTCACATAATTTCTTTACTTCAAAAAACTGATTTAAATTTTCTTGTTGTAAAACAAAATTAATATTTCCCTGCAAAATTTGTCTATTCCAAATTTTCACATCCTGCCAAAATTTTTCTATATCCTCTATATGAGATATTCTTTCCTTATCTGGATTTATTACTAATTCTTGAGGTAAAAAATCAGAAAAAGATTTTCTAAAGATGAATCTTTGATTATTTTTTTTATCTGCAAATATCATTGAGCAATGATTTAAATAAGTTTCTATAAGATTTTCATCAAGCATTGGGAATTCCTTTTTCATTCCAATGCTTTGCGACAAGTTAGCTTCTTCAAAAGCTCTTATATAAATTCGATCGTTTAAGATATTATTTAAGATCCATTTCTTCTGAGTTATAAAATTTATATTTATAAATTTATCTTTTTTTAGGTATTTTCCAAACAAATTATAGCTGTGTTCAGTTAGGTGATTAACTAATAAACTATTATAATTGTTATGGTAATATATTTTCTCCCGAAAAGACTTAATTAGTTTATTTGCTATCCCCAAAGAAGATAATCCAACTAAATTAAATAATAAACTCTTAACAGAGCCTCTTAATCCACCATTCCACTTTATAAACTCCTTAATTCTAATATTTTTAATTAAATCTATCTCAATATTTCCTGCAAAAGATGTCAATGCTTGGTCACCGCCAAGACCACTAAAGAATAAATTGCAGCCTGAATCGGATAAATCTTTAATAGACCTTAAATCAAAATTACAAATTGTGGGGGCACCAAACCTTTTTATGATTTCTTTATCATGAAATATAAATTCATTAAAACCAGAAGGTACTTTTATGTGATATCTATTTGATTCAGGAATTTTATATTCACTACAAAATTTTTTAACAAAGTATTCCTCACCACTAGAGACATTACTCCATGTATAAATTTGATCAGGAGATATGCCAATACCTTTTATTAAGGAAGAAATTATTATGTTGGAATCTAATCCACTACTATGTTCACATGCAATGGGTTCTTTATTTTCATTAATGATTTTTTTTAAGTTTTTTAAGAAGTTTTCTTTGAAAAAACTGAATAATTCATTATGATTCTTAATACTAATTCCATTTTTAAAAGGATCATATCGAACAATATTGTTCACCTTTGAATTTTCTAAAGTAATAAAGCTTGAAGCAGGTAAGTAGTATATATCTTTATATGGTGCAATATTTTTTGAAGGATTAACAGCAATTAGATTAGCAAGATAATGTGGATTAATATCTTTAACTGAAATTTTTTCTTTAATGGCATAAGCTTCGTTCAAATCTGTAACAAAAAATTCTTTTCTGCTATGATTAATTTTTTTCTTTACTTTTATTAATCTCTTCCTAGAAAATATATCTGTTTTAAAGATACCACCAGATAAAAGATTTGGTTCTTTAAAAGGTAATGTAAAAGTCATCTTTTGATCAAGGATTAGAATAATAAATTACTTTTTTTTGACATGTAATGATCTAACATGTCAGGAATAAATTTTCCATAAAAATAATTTCCCTCTAATAGTTTTGGATTATTTTTACATGGTATCCAATCCCAAGCAATCTCATCTATAGAGGGTATATAAGAATGAAATAGGATTGATTTATCAATACAATCATCAATAGTTTTAGGTCTATCATTTTTTAAAAATAATCTCCATTTTTCTATTTCTAATAAATTATCTTGAGAAAGTTTATTAAGAAATAAAGGCAAAAAATCTCCAGTATAATGAAATATTGTTTGAAATTCATTTGATATATATATGGGTAAATAACTATTTTTAAGAGATATTTGGCTATTAGAGAAGTTTTTTTTTGTAATTACTCTTAAATTAAGATTTTGATGTGACTCAAAAAAATCATTTTCGCAAGTTAAATATGGCATAGCGAGAGATTCGGAATTTATATTTGTTAATTCTCTCCAAAAAGAAAAAATTTGATAGATATTTATTTTTTGATTATAGGGTACTAATTTTTTGAAATTTTCAAAGGAATTATTTTGATATTTGTAGCATAGATAATCTCTAATTATTTTAAATTGAATTACGCCTAATGAATTAGAACTAGAGTTTGGTTTTAATATTAATCCATTTTTATTTAAGTTTTCAAATATCCATCTCGACTCGCAATTATGAAATGAAAAATCATGAATAATTGATTTTGACATGTATACAGGATATGAATTTTCTTTTGGTATAATTTTTAAAAGGGATACCTTATTTTTTAATAAACCTTGATCTTTTTTAGTTGGAATAGAAATTCTTTCATGTCTATCCTTGTGTCTAAAGTAATTTAAAGCTGCTGGACATTTGTCAGATAATTCTGCCCATGTCTTAACCCCTAACTGGTTCCAACAAATACACTCACTATAGGTAAAGGGATTAATTAAATTAGCCTTTAACTTAAATAAAAAAGGTAACTTATATTTATGAAATTTTGGGATTTGATAGAAAATACTAATTCTTAACCACCAATAGATTTGTTGAATAATTTCTAAAGGTATATTTTTTAAAAAGAATTTTTTATAACGTTTTATAGGCTTTTGACCAAATCGCCAGTAGAAAGGGGGAGGAATAGGATTTTTCAGATACCTAAATAAACTAATAAGTTTTCTATTCGTGAACAAGGATAATTATGATCCATAAAGACCAAATCCAAATGGATTTGGCTCACCCTCAACAAAATTTTTTGTACCATTTCTAGTTTCTGATAAATCTAAAACTTGAAGAGTAGGAGTTTCCCAATGTTTTTTTTCTTTACTTTTTATATTTTTTAAGTTTTTTTCCATTCAATAAAGGAATTATTTTCAATTATACACAATTTTTTGTTGAATGTCCAAATTCAATTTTGTTTTAAAACTAGTCCTACAACTTAAATATTTTATTAGCTTTCGTAAGAAGTTTCTGATCATGTGTTGCTACTATTATGAATTTTTTTTTGGCTCTCTCAACTAAAATCTGATTTACTTTTTTCACATTATATTTATCTAAATTAGAAGATGGTTCATCATATACCTCAATTTGTCTATCAAGAAGGAAAGATCTTATTAAACCTAACCTTTTAGTTTCTCCTCCTGATAATTTTGATATGGAGAGTTCCATCATTTGATCAAAATTTTTATAGCTTTTTAGTAAATAATCTAGATTTAGCCTTTGGAACCAATATTTAATAAGTTCCTCTACTTCCTCTCTACTTTTTTGTATATCATCAAAACCATTTATCAATAAGTTTTCAATTAAAGATCCCTCAAAGAGAATTACATCTTGTGGACAATAACTTATGTATTTCCTCAGTTGAAGTATGTCTTCTTCTCCAACAAATTCCATTTTCTTATTACTTGTCTCAAAATTCCATTTACCATTACAAGGACTAACAATTCCAACAAATCTATCGATAAGATTTGTCTTACCTATCCCTGAAGGGCCAGAAATAGCTAATATTGAGTGCTTTTTCATTATAAATTTATGACTTTTATTTCCCCCCCTCGGATCAAAAGCCCATTTAATTTGAGTTAAAATTTCAGATTCTTTATTAATAAATTTAAAATTATTTTTATTTATCAAATGCATTTTTTGACTTACATTTCTTAATTTTTCATAAGAAGTTATAAATAAGATATAATTTTTTTGAGTTTGAATTATGTTACCAATTAGATTTGAAAGCCTAAAGACGATATATAACTGCAAAGCTATTTGCTCCTTGTCTAATTGTCCTCTATTTAAATAGAACCATAGTGAAATAGAAACGATTATGAAAACATCTCTACTAGATCTAAAAATTGCATTCCTATTTATAAATTCAAATACAATTTTTTTAAGGTCAATATATTGAATTTTTAGTTTACTAAGAAACCAACTCTCTGCATTGTAGGCTTTAATAGTTTTTAAACCTATTAATCCATCCCCAATTAAAGTATGCAATTTAGCGCTAATATTGCTTTTAAGCGTGCCCAACTCCCAACTTTTGATAGGCTTCAAATAAAAAGCAAATAATGAGCAACTTAATGCTATTGAAATTAAAAATATGACCTCTTTTGATTGAGAGTTTGCAAGAGCAAGAAATATTGCGATGCTTAATAATGATTGAAAGAGTTTTATAGCTTGTTGAAAAGCAACAATTGTTTTATTTATTTCACTAAGGCTACAACTTAATAATTCACCTCTTTGAATTTGACTTAGATCTGTATAATTGCAAAATAATATTTTCTCAATAAATTTTATCCTTAATTTCTTTTCAAAAATAAAGTTCAATGAATCATTTTTTATCTCTATAAGAGATAATATTACTGAACGAAAAGAAATTATTAATATCAAAAGTAAAAAACCAAGTTCAATGTTGTTATTTAAGATATTTTTAAGAAAAATATTATCCTTACTAAATAGGAATGAAAAAATAATTGTAACTCCTAAAATTTCTAAAATTGTTGAGATGGAATTTAATAAAATCAACAAACTAGATTTAATTAAACCAGCTTCTTTAAATAATAAAAGTAATAATTTATATGGATAAAGCTTATTTCTTATTTTCATTTAAAAAGGATAATAATATCATAACTTCTAGACAAATCTATACATTATTATTGCAAAAATAAGTCTTGATTAAAACGCTATTAAGGGAAAATGTATAATTTTTTTTACCAGTTAAATCAGTAATCCAGGCGTGAGGAATCTTTTTATTAAATCTATTTAGAGTAAAACCTAAATGAAAATTACATGGAACTTTTATTAAATCAAGCAAAAGTTTAGTTGTAATTGATAAACTTAAACAATTTGAAGCGATTATTTTTTTCCTTTGAATCTTATTGACATTAATTAGTATATAATTTAGAAAGAGTATTTGATGTTTTTTAATAACTTTTAAATCTAAAAAATTCCATTTTTTAATTATAAATAATTCTATCAATATTTTGCCTGGTAGGATTTTATTAAATGTCCAAATAATTGAGTCTATAATATAAATCATTATAAGAAATAAATAATATTTTTTAACTTTCATTTTGATTACCTGAAATTAGAATTCCTTTTTCTAATGCCTCTGAAATAAAAGCCCTTGTTTCATTCTCACATTTATCTTGACTAACATTAAATATTTCTAAAAGCTTATCAACAATTTCCACTATACTGTATTTTTCCTCTTTAATTAATTCCCATATTTCAGAGCTGCTTTGATTGAGAATAATATATTCAGCATTATCAGGTTCAAACAAGCAAATCTCTTCTCCCACGAGCGCAGAAGTTACTTTTGGATTATGCTTTATTATCTCCATAGAATATTTTCTAATTATTAATATTATATCTACAATTATATATTAAAAAATTGTTACTTCAAACATATGAATACAACTCCATAATATCGCCTAATGAATTAATAATTTTATCTCTCTGATATTTATTAATTATTTTTTTGCCTTCTCCAGGTAGGCCCCTCCAAAAAAATTCTTTACAAGTTAATGGTTTATCGATAAAAGTTTTATATTCCTCTTGATTTTTTTTTAATTTTTCAAAAGTTGTCTTTCTAATGGCTTGGTCAATTATTGTTTGATCTGAACTTATTTCTAAAAATTGTGCTATTTGTGAGAAGTATTTTTGTGGAGATTTTACTAAATCTTCATACCTGACAACAAAAAATGGTAATTTGTTTTGATTTGTCCATGATTTAACATGAAATGCCCAAGTCCCCATATATTGTCTTACGAAATTTGAGCATCTTTTGGTTGATTTACATAATCCAGCGTCATTATCTAATAAAAAATTAATTGTTTCTTGAATATCCCAATCATAAAATTTAGAAAGGGATGCAACTATATCTATTGGATTTCTTACTAAATAGATTACTCCTTTACAATCCTTTATTGGAAGCACTGGTCTATTTTCAGTAAAAGGACTTGTGAATGCATCATGAACTTTAAGAAGATTAAAAGTTTTTATTTCATTCAACTTTTTCAATTCAATATTTGACCTGTATTTATCTAACTCATCAATATATAAGTCACTAGAGTCAAAACCTAATTGATCATCTATATTTTTTCTTAAAGAAATTATTGATTGACTCTTGAAGGGAATTTCATTTATTTTAAAATTTTTATCTTTTAATGATTCTTCATTAGTGTTTAAATTAGAATCTTTGCTTTTTATAAGTTCATAGATAAATAATCGACACCAAGTATTTCCTGATCTAGGGTAACTTGCTAAATAATAAAAACTTTTAGTATTCATATTAAATTCAAATTTCAATATTTACTAATTTTCAATCCAATAAATTGTTCATATTTATCCATTGGTCTATCTTCTTAATGTTATTTGGAATATTAGCAATCATAATTTTTTTTTCATTTACCAAATTAGCAATTTTAAGAAAAATTATCTTCTCCTTGCCTAATCCTTTAATAAATCGATTACGGTAACAGTACGTAAGAAGCAACTTCATTGCATAACTTTTTTCATTAACAAATTGCCTGGAATTTAATAAAGAGTCTTCACTACTACGATTAATTACATAAAGTGTTTTTAGGGGTAATTTTGATTCTTCAACTTCTATATTTTCATTCATTAGAAGATATTTATTAATATTTTCCCTGACTAAAGGGAGTTTAAACATATCTAATTTAAATTCTGTAATAGAATCCTGCCAAAGTTTAATCCTAGGGATTCCAGGCAAAACCTCAAATTTAGAATTTATAGCTACAAGATCATCAGATAACAATTTCCATCCTTTCTTCATCAAATTATAAGCAAGAGTACTCTTACCATCTCCTGAATGTCCCATAAATAAAATTGCTTGACCATCCTTGGACAAAGCATTGGCATGTAATAAAAGCATTTCCCTTTGTATTAGTATGCCTCCAAAAATAGAACCAAGTAAAAAGGTTCTTATATCATTATCAGAAACCTTCTCATTTTCCCTATGGATTGAAATTTTATCGCCATTATTAACTCTGAATGATGCTAAATTTGGAATTTTCAATCTCAAATCATTATTTGCAAATTCAATAAAGTTTGTATTCCATTTGTTGGAGCTAATTTTTGGCCAAATTTTTTTATCCTCAAAAAAAACATTAACAATATCTTGGCTATTATTATTTGAAAGCTTTAATTCAGGCAATAATAATTGTTTAGAATACCAATTAATTCCAAAAGCTTTGTATAAATTCGTATTCAATACTATATGATGTATTTGATGCCATTCTAACAATTGGTTTTAACGAAGATTTACTTTTGAATAAAATCAAACAAATTAAATAATTCTTCTTAAAACTTTTAAACTAAAGTTTTTTAGTAAGTCATAAAATTATTATGAAAATAAATATAGAAAAAAAACAAATATCTTCTCAGTTCATATTCTCTTTCAGTTGTGAAAACAAATATATAGATATGTTATTGGAATATAATCAAAATTTAGATTGGGAAAAAATTTATAATAGAAAATCTTCTCTTATAAATAAAAGCAACTTTAAAAGCGGGAAATCATTCTGTCCTAAAATCAGAGGATTTACTGAACTAAAAGAATTTAATCTATTTAATAGATGGCTAGAAAAATGTTTTTCTGAAGTTGTTGAAGCACTAAAGTGGGATTTCTTTCAAAAAGACAACTTAAAAATTACCCAGAGTTGGCTTAATAAATCTGAGACTGGAGAAACTCATCATTTACATAGACACAGTTTCTCTTTGTTATCAGGGATTTTATATCTTTCAAATAAATCATCAACACAATTCTTTATTCCATCAATATATGCTCTACCAAATATATTTGTTAATAAAAAAGACTCAAATTTGTATATAAAACATAATTATCTAGGAGAAAAAGGAGAATTAATTATATTCCCTTCATCATTAGAACACTGTGTTGGGCCTAATTTAGAAAAAGAACCTAGGATTTCACTTTCTATCAATACATGGCCATCTGGAAATATTGGATCTCCTAAGTCACTTGCTTTTATACCGCAAGAAATAAAGGAGAAATAATTAATATATACCCAAATAATAAAAACTTTTAAATTTTAAATTGAGAATCTTGCAGATCTTTTAAAATTGCTAATTGACTAGATAAAGGATTTGTATAAGGATGAACTTTCATAACGTAATCTAATGCAAGATTAAACTCATAACCCTCTCTAAACATCAAATAAGCTAAAACCATGATTGGAGATCTTTCAATACTTGCATTACAGTGAACAAATATAGGTTTGTGATTTTCTAATGAACACAAAATTTTTAAAGCCTCAACAATTAAGTCTTTACTCATTTTTGATTTAGATTTATGGTCAGGCAAAGAAAATGACCTAACTTCAAATTCTTTTTGCAAAATTTCTAGACTTGGAAATTCTTGAAAGCTACATAAACAAAATATTGATTTTATTTTTTTTTGAGAAAGAAAACTTCTATCATTTTTCTCCCTAGGAGCAGATCCTATTGCTAATTGTTTATAAAAAATCCAATTAAATATAAACTTTTTTGGATTATTATTCATTAGTTATCAAGCCATTCAAGAAATACTCTTATTTGCGAGGAAGTTTTTTTCTTGAGCATGTTAATTAAAGTAAGATCTTCATCTTTTTCAGTAGAAATTGGCTTCGATTTATTTTCACTATAACGACCATATTTACCATATGAATAATTATAGTCACTATAATATCCATAACTATTACTACTTTTTTTAACAAATTTTTTATTATTAGTAATAACACCTAGAATATTATTTCCTGAGAAATTGATTTTTTTAATCAATTGTTTTGGATATTCCTTCTCTACATTTTCTAAACTAACTAATAAAACCATGCCATCACAATGCTGTCCTAATAACAAACTATCTGTTAGGCCTGACAAGGGTACAGTGTCAAAAATTAAATAATCATAATTTCTCCAAGACTTTAAATCTTGAATTATGGAAGGTACTCTTTTTGAGGAAAGTAATCTTACAGGATCAGGCGGAATTCCGCCACAAGGTAAAAAGTCCCAATTTTTATGGTTAGGAACGCTTTGTATTACAGAACTCAAATCAACGGTAGAATCAGATAAAAGGTTTGAGAAGCCAATGACATTTTTTAAATTTAAACGTTTATGAAGGGTTGGCAATCTCATATCTGAGTCAATAAGGAGAACTTTTTTGCCTAATTCGGAAAGTGTTTTACATAAAAATATTGAAGAACAACTTTTACCCTCAGAGCTCAAAGAACTTGTAAGACAAAATGATTTTATTGGCTCATCCGTATTTAGGAACCTTAATGAAGTGGCTAAGCTCCTCAGAGATTCTTGAAAGAAAAATCGGTTTTTAAGACCAGTCTCTTTGTCTGTAAATACTTCATTACTAAAAGAGTCAATATTTATTTCTGAATCCTCTTCATTAATTTCATTAGAATTTATAAAAGGTATATGTCCAAGTAGCGGAATACCTAAAGTTCTTATAACTTCCTCACTGTTATGAAATACATTATCAAGTTTCTCTCTAATTAAAGCTAGTACAGCTCCGCTCATAAAACCTAAAAAAAGACCCGCTAAAAGATTCCTAGGAATAACTGGACTTATAGGTTTAGGTAATAGTCTTGGAGGGGTAGTTATTTTCCAGGGCAGATTTTCCTGTGCAAATTCTAATTGAAACTTTTCTCGCGTAGCATTTAATCCACTTAGGTTATTTTGTGCAATGATCAATTTTTGCTTTAAATCTTCATAATCTTTAATTAGTTCTGGTTTTTTTAAAAAGATATTATCAATTTTATTCTTTCTATCAATTAAGATATTTATCTTATTACTGTAAAGAGAATTAGCCTGTTCTAAAGCTTCAATTTGATAATCAATCAAAATTGGCTCTAACTTATTAATTTTCGTCTCTAATGTTCTAACAATTTTAGAATTTTCGGTAAACTTAAGCTTTGCGTCGTTTAATTCGTTTTTCAATTCTTCAATTCTTATTAAAATTGGGCTGTTTTCAAAATTAAATTCATCCCCTTTATTTTCATTTTCTCTTGAAAGTCCATATAAAATTGTATTGATCTGGCTTCCTTTTAAAAAACCATTATTTAATTGCTCTATTATTTTTTTGTTAGAAGAAATTTTAGAATTCAATACAAAAATTTGATTTCTTAAAATATCCCTAGTTTTTTTCAATTCTAAGCCATCAAGATTAGGTTCAATTAACTCATATTTAATTCTAAAGGAAGCTAATTTTGATTGTAAATCAGACGTTTTTTTTACTAAATTTGGGGCTTGTTTATTTAAAAAAGATAATCCATCGGATAATTTTTTTTGTCTTTCTAACAAAGCAGACTTGATGTAGTGATCACTTAAAGAATCTATCAAAGCCTTGCTCATTATCGGCTTTTTTCCAGTTAAGCTTATATTCAAAATGCCCTTAGCTTTTGTATCCCAGGTCTTACCTCCTCCTTGTTTTATAACTATCATCTTTTGAAGCTTCTCAGGTTGAATATTGAATCTTTCTGATACGGGTCTTAAAAGGTTAGGACTTTTTAAAAGAACTATTAAAGTAGGAACATCACTAACACCTCTTCCCAAAGCAAATGTTTCTAATGAATTAGATAAAGGGTTTTGACTCCCTTGGAATTTATTATTATTGCTGCTATTAATTGGATCCTCTACAAGTATGCTAAAAACGCCTTTATAGATAGGCGAATATATCCTTTTATACACTGTATATATAAGTGATATGGAGAAGACTGAAATAGTCACCAATATTAGGATCTTTTTCCTACGGTTTAGTATATTTAAAATTTCCTTTAAATTCAGTGCATCATCTACTGATAATTCATTATTTTTTAAATCTTCTGCTATTTCCAAATTTTTATTTAATAACTAATTAAAATTATATCCTAGAGTAGAATTTTTTTAATTTATTATTTATGTAGTGTTAAATCAAATCAGAATTAAATAAAAATTTAGTCCAAATTAAGTTAATTATTTATTTAAAAAAGCAGATAAGATAAGCCCTTAATCCTTCATAATAATCTGTTGTATATATTTTTTAAAATATATTTACCCATATTGATTTTGTATCTAGAAAACATAAAACTAACAATTTAATAATACTTTTAAGCGACTGCTTTTATAAAAGTTAGATCATTATAAGATTTTAATCTCCAAATAAAACATATCTTAAAAGTAATAATGTCTTTAAAGAAAATATTTATTTCAAAAAATTTATATATATAATAGTTTCTTTTTTATTTGTTTTTCTCCTTGATTTAATATAAAATTTTAGCATATTTTCAAATAAAGATTATTTAATGATTAATGCATATAAAAAAAATTTTATTAAGTTTCTATTTATATCTCTAAATATTATTTTTTTTATACCCATTTCTAATATGGAAATTAAAGGGACCGAAATGATCAGATCTGAAATAGATGTAAGTGAAGAAGACCATTACTATCTTGGAACTGGAGATATTTTATATATAAATTTTTTAAGCTTAAAAGAATACTCTAAGCAATATGAAATTTTAAATGATGGTAAAATTTACTTACCCTTTAATAAAACCATTTATTTAAAAGGATTTACCATACAAAAAGCAACAAGGGCTATTGAATCAGCCCTATCGAGTGAATTAATTGATCCATCAGTAGAAATTTCAATATTTAATAGAAGACCAATAAGAGTTACATTGAGTGGTGAAGTAATGTTTAATGGGGTTTACACCTTAAAAAAAGGTGATGAAATTGAGGGATTTGGAAATAAAAAAATTATCATTTCGACATACCCAACAATTATTGATGCCATTCAAATAGCAGGCGGTTTAAAGAGTACTTCAGAAACAAAAAATATTATCTTAAGAAGAGAGATACCAAATAGTAATAAATTCAAAGAAACAACTATAAATTTAAATAAGTTAATACTAGAAGGTGACCAGAACAACAATCCATTTTTATTCGATGGAGATATTATTCATATTCCAAGAACTAATTTCAATGAAATCTTAGCTAGAAAATCTAATTTAGTACAAAATAAATTAAAAATTTATATTGTTGGTGAAGTAAAAAATCCAGGAGAGTATTTTATTCCCCAAAAAGCCAACATAGATCAAGCCATCCTAATTGCAGGCGGACCTATTAGAAATAGAGGTAAATCTAGTATATTAATTTCAAGAACAGACGAATTTGGTGAAAACTTAATTAAAAGAATTAGGTATGACTACAAAAGCAAAAGCAAAAGCAAACTAGCCCTAAAAAATGGAGATATTTTATATCTAGAAACTAATTTATTCGGTAGAGGATCAGATTTCATAAACGATGTGTCTAAACCTGCTGATGGTATATTAAGAACTTTTACTTTAATTAAATTGCTTAACGATTAGTTAAAATGAATTCTAATAAATCTTTTTACAAAGATCAAATTACCCACTTAAAAATAATTATTTTTTTATCTAATATTTTCGCTATAGATCAATCTGTTGATATTTCACTTAATAAAAAATTTAAAAACTTAATTAGGTCAAAGAATTATAATCTAAATTTTCCAAAAGAATTTTTAAAGTTTCTAATTTTAAAAAATAAAATAGCAAATTACTTTGATAGTAAATCAACTTTATTTGAGTTCTATCCAAGTTTGAAAGATGATATTGAATTTATTAAAAAGGTTAATGTTCTTAGATCAATGAATTTATATAATCATATTTTAAAGATCTGCAATCTACTTGAGAGAAACAATATAGATGCTTTAATTTTAAAAGGCATAGGCTTATCACAAATTATACATAAATCATTTTTTAAAAGAGAAAGTGAAGATATTGATCTGTTAATTGATTTTGAAACATTAGAAGAAACTTTGACATTACTCAAAAACATAAACTACTTTATTAAAGAACCCGAAAGAATTGAATCCAATTGGAAAAGTTATTGTACATTCGTCTTACCGGAAATCAAACTAGTTAATAGTAATAGAAATTTTCCAGATATTGATTTACATTGGAGAGCATCTCAATTAAGAAGAAAAGATTTTGAGTTTAATAAATTATGGAGTAACAGACAAATTATTAAAAAAAATGATTCAAGATTTTTTACACTATCTAATAAAGATGCCTTCCATCATTTTTGTTGTCATTCATCAGTTGATAATTGGCATCTATTAAGAGATTTCTTTGATATTGAAAAATTTATGAGAATTTTACCTAAAAATGACATTGATAAAATTATTAATGACAGAAGTGTAATAAGGTCTATTAAATATACAAATGTACTGATAAAGAACTCAAAGAGGGAAAATCAACAAAAATTTAAAATATTTATGCTTAACAAAAAAAAAGTAATTTTAAGATCATGGATGACAAAACCCACTAAAAATCCTTATTTATATGATTGGAACTTAATTGATAGGATTTTTAACGAATTAAGACTTTTACAATACGTTAATAATATAAAAAATTTTTTCGAGATATTATTTAAATTTTTTGTCCCTCCAAGTTATATAAGAAATTTGGAAACCAATAAAAACAGAAATATATTTGAGATATTTCAAGAATTACTTAAAAATTTTTTTAATAGGATTGCAAAATAAAATGACATTTATATATAGATTTCTAATTAAAAGAAGTTATCTTATTATTTTTATATTATTTGATTTTTTTTTATTATTATTTTTAAAAGATAATTATATAAAAAATCTTGGATATACCTTGTTAAGCATGCCTTTATTAAATTACGTTTTTAAACTTTATAGTATTGATAATTGTTTGAATCTAGATCTTTTTGCTACAAAATATTTGAAGAAGTTTTTTACTGTTACTGGTATTTTATATTTATCTCTTATATGTGAACAATACCTCATTAATGGTTTCGCTAATATAAGGTATATTTCTTATGAATTATTATTTATCAGCATAACTAGTTTAACTTTTAGATTATTGTTAAAAAGTTTTTTTAAATTACCATTTGAAATTTATAGCATAAACAAAATTAATAAAATTTATTTTGTAGGGTCTAATTACGTTTTTGAATATCTTAAGAAAAAATTTAAATTCTTAAATTTTGTGTTTTATGATCAAGAACATAATATAACTTTAAATAAAAAGGACCTATTAGTATTTGAAGATATTAATGATTCTCAATTCTCATCTAGCATTAGTAAAAATAAAATATATTCTAAAAAATTAAGCTTATATGATTTTTGTACATTTTATTTGGAAAAATATCCATATGAATTAATGAAGAATTACTATTCAAAAAAACGCAATAGTGGCTTCTATTTTCTAATAAAAAGGTTTTTTGATATTGGTTTTAGTTTAATTATTTTGATTATTTTTTCACCTCTAGTCCTCTTCTTTTCATTGTTAATTTTTATAGAAGATGGAATGCCTATTTTATACAGTCAAGAGAGAACAGGTTTAAAAGAAAGGACTTTTAAAATTTATAAATTAAGATCTATGAATAAATCTGCCGAAGAAGATGGTCCGCAATGGTCTAAAGAAAATGATTCAAGAGTTTTAAAGATAGGAAAATTCATTAGAAAAACTAGAATTGATGAATTACCACAACTCTTTAATGTAATAAATGGTGATTTAAGCCTTATTGGACCACGACCAGAAAGACCCGAATTTGATAATATCTTAAAAAATGAACTTAATTCATATATGAAAAGATATAAATTAAAGCCTGGAATTAGTGGCTTAGCCCAAGTCGAATATCCCTATGGCTCCTCTCGAGAAGATGCAAAAAATAAACTAGATTATGATTTATTTTATCAGGAGAATATTTCTTTGATTTTGGATTTAATAATATTCTTCAAAACGCTTAAAGTGGTCTTTAATATTTTTGATGGCGCACCTAATAATGATTAGTTCTGTTTTTTTAGATAAATTAATTAAAAATTCTAAATTTAATCCCAAGTCATTAAATCATCTTATAAATATTTTATTAGGGAATTTAATATATTTTTTTCTCTCTTTATTATTTGCAAAATTAGTAAGTTCATTTGTTACAAAAAATGATTATGGCATTTATTCACTTTTTCGTCCTTATAGCATGATTTTAATATCATTAATTTATTGTGGATATAATGATGGGATTGGATTCTTCTATAAAAGATTAGAAAGTAATAATACTAAGAATAATTTTTTAATAAATATAAAGTTTGTAGAAAAAAGATTATTTCAAAAAAATTTATTATTTACATTAATCACATTTACAATAGCTTTATTTTTTATGAGTTTAGATAAAGCATTAATTCTATTATCAATTTCATTATTTACTCATTTTGAAATTAGGAAAGATTATAATTTGGAAATTTTTACTGTAGAGAGAATGACCAAATCTTTTGTTTTTTTTAAAAATACTGAAATTCTTTTAAAATTAGTTTTTTTATTATTAATTGCCAGATTTTTTGAAATTAATAGTTTTTTATTTTCTATGATTCCATTAATTTCTGTATATTTGATTTCATGTATTCAGCAAATAAGGTTAAGACCATTTCTTCCAAATTTAAAAGATAAACAAATAGACTTTAAATTTTTCAAAAAAATGCAGTCAAATCTTAATGAATTCACAAAACCATATAAAAAGTGGACTCCTGTAGAGGGAATATATACAATTTTAATGCCGTTAATTTTAGGTTATATTCTTAAACCAAGTAATTTCGCAATTTACACTCTTTACTATCAGATTACATATTTACCCATATTTATTTTATTAACTTCCTTAATTGCATTTTTAAAGCCTAAGATATATGAATTAGAGAATAAAA
>MDTA01174390.1_pt1 | contig 18904 bp, 18 predicted proteins | sample 811151 | NCBI WGS metagenome assembly MDTA01 (sample SAMN05326648, study PRJNA326480) | marine metagenome | isolation source: seawater | place: Indian Ocean: South | collected 2010
CGCTGGCTTTTTCACGGAACGTACGACGCAAGGAACTGCCTTGGCTAATTGGCGCAACGCTGCTGACCCTGGCGCTGTTATTTGACCGCGAGCTCTCAATGGGCAACGGGCTCATATTGCTGTTTGGTTTAGCGATCATTTTGTGGCAGCTGGTAATCAGCGCTCGAAATTCAGACACCGAAAATGACCCGCTGCAGGATGAACTAAACGATATACCGGATATGAGCAATGCTCGAAGCCTGTTTTGGCTCGTGGTCGGCTTGGCCGTCTTGCTCGTGTCGGCTCAGATACTCGTCTATACCGCGGTAAATATCGCGCAAATGTTCGGCGTCAGCGAGCTGATTATCGGATTAACAATCATCGCCATAGGCACGAGTCTTCCCGAGCTAGCAGCCACCGTGGGCTCAGCACTGAAAGGCCACCCGGAGATCGCGATAGGCAATGTAGTAGGCTCAAATATACTCAATATTCTGGCTGTACTCGCCGTTCCGGCCTTGTTGGGTGGAGTGCAAATCGACCACGTCGCGCTTTGGCGAGACGCAGGCATGATGACAGCGCTCACAATGATGCTCGCGCTCTTTGCCTACGGCGTTAATTCCCGCGCGGTCATTACCCGTTTCGAGGGCGCCGTCATGCTAGCGGCCTGGATTGGCTATAACCTACTACTGATTCATCAGGCTTAGCATGAACGCCGAGGACCGATCAGAGTCATTGGCAGCCCAAATAAAAGGTGTTGTTCTCGATGTGGACGGCGTATTAACCAACGGCCAGATCACGTACACCGACGGCGGTGAAGAGATTAAGAGTTTCCATGTGCAAGACGGCTCGAGTATCAAACTGCTACGCCAGCATGGTATTGAGGTTGCCATCATCAGTGGACGCAGTTCTCCGGCGGTTACTCGGCGTGCCCACGAACTGAATATAAAACACGTACAACAGGGCGCCAGCAGCAAAAGCCAAGCACTGGACACATTACTCGCCAATGGTTTCTGCCCAAACAACTTATGCGCAATCGGGGACGATTTGGCCGATCTTGAACTCTATGCGAGACCTGAGGTTGTATTTAAGGTAACCGTCGCGAACGGCCATCCAGCAGTGCTTGCCGCGGCGGATTTTGCGACACAAAGGCGAGGCGGCGACGGAGTTATCGTGGAGCTCGCCGAACTCATTTTGAAAGCTCAGCATAGCTGGGACTTTGCCTAACCTGGCGCGACCGATGAACAAACTAAGCACCAAACAAGTCGCGACCGGATCAGTCATTCTAGGCGCGGCTCTACTGGTTGTTATCGCCGCAGGCCCGACATCGACGGCGGTTACAGCGATCGACAATGGCGGCAGTACAGAGACGATTGTTGCCACTGGCACACACATGCAGATGACTGAATATGCAGAAAATGGCCAGCGCCTTTATTCTCTCGAGGTTGCCGCGTGGACCCAGTATCGCGGAGCGCAGAACACTCGCATCGAATTAACGCAACCGAAAGTACGCTTGTTTGATGACACCCGTGCAACACCTTGGCATGTTTCTGCGCAGCGGGGACGCGCGACCAAGCTAGGTCGTCACCCACACCTTACATTATTGGATCACGTGCAGCTGCGCCAAGCGGCACCATCGCCAAAACCGCTAAATCTGCGCTCTGACAGTCTTTCGGTTGACGTAGCTAATGATTCCATCATCGCGCGGGGCAATGTGGTTTTGAATTTCGGCGCCCTACGCACCGAAGCGCCCGTTATGACTTTGCAAAAAGATTCGACACTCGAGTTTAAGCGGGGGGAAGATCTGCGTGTTGTCAGCTCTCTGTCATTCGCCCCGGAAGCAGCGACCCGATCCGCCGTGGCAAGCGATGTCTAGAGCATTGCCAGCCACTCTAAAAACATTGGGGCTTTCGCTGGCTCTAATACCTTCGGCGTACAGCGTCGCGGAGCCAAGCCGCATCCAAATAGAAGGCGACAGCGCCATTTTCGATCAAGCCAGTAAAACCGTTACCTACGCCGGTTCGGTAACAGCGACACAAGGGGATTTAGTGATCGAAGGCGAGCGGCTTATCGTTGCCCTCGTTGCCGACGAGGTCGATACCATTCGTACCACCGGATCCCCAGCTAAATTTTCAATGCCCCAGCTTTCGGAGGACACAAACGTTGCGCAGCGAGGCAAGTTACAGGCAAGTGCTTTGACCATTTTGTTCGCGCCTGCAAGCAACCAACTGCAGCTGCTCGGCAACGCAGTGCTGCAACAAGGCAGCAACGTCATTCGCAGCGATGAAATTATCTATAACGTAAACGCCAAAGAAATTAGCGCTAAAGGCGACAGTAAACGCGTCCGCATGGAATTCGAACTTGCCGACCAAGCGCCGGGCGAGAAGATTGGGACGCCTGAACGGCCATGAACAGTAACTCCCTTCGCGGCCTAAATCTGCACAAGCGATACCGCGACAAAGTCGCGGTCAGCGATGTAAGTGTCGATGTTCATCAGGGCGAAGTCATCGGCCTGCTCGGCCCGAACGGTGCGGGCAAGACCACCTGCTTTTATATGCTGGTGGGCCTGCTTAAGTGCGATTCCGGCCAGGTGCTTTTAAATGATGTCGCGCTGACTCAAGCGCCGATGCATGTGCGTGCAGCAGCCGGGCTGGGCTATTTGCCGCAAGAAGCCAGCATCTTTCGCAACCTTAGTGCCCGTGACAATTTGCGGGCTGTGCTTGAACTACAGACTCATTTGGACAAACCACAGCGTCACCAACGGCTGCAACAACTCCTCGATGAATTCAATCTTAATCACATCGCCGATTCACTGGGGCAGAGCCTCAGTGGCGGCGAACGACGGCGCTTGGAGATAGCCCGAGCCCTGGCCAGCAACCCCGAATTCATGTTGCTAGACGAACCGTTCGCCGGTGTCGACCCTATTTCTGTATCGGACATTAAAAACGGTATCTTGGACCTAAAACTTAGGGGCTTAGGAGTGCTGATTACAGATCACAATGTTAAGGAAACGTTGGATATCTGCGATCGCGCCTACATTGTGCATGAAGGACATGTAATCGCCGCAGGCGAACCCGAAAGTGTTCTCAAAAACGAAACCGTGCGGCAGGTTTATCTCGGCGACAGCTTCGCGCTGTGAGATCCGCCCCTGCATATGAATTAACCTGTTTGGTCAATGTTTCCGGATAAAATAACGAAACCTACAGCACCCATGACGAACCGCAGCAGCAGATGAAACAATCTCTTTCAATGAAGCTTGGCCAGCAGCTGAAAATGACTCCTCAGCTGCAACAGGCGATACGTTTGCTGCAACTTTCTACAATGGAACTCAGCCAGGAAATCCAGCTGGCCTTAGACTCCAATCCGATGCTTGAGTCAGAAGAGGACTTTCAACAACTCGACAACGAACTGGGTGACAGCGAGAGCGAGAGCGACCTACCGATGGGCGAGAACGACGACGCTGCCGAGGACTTTGCGGAGGCCGCTGAGGCTGAAGTGAGCGAGCAGTTCGAAGAACCGTTAACAGAATCCATGCCCGGCGATTCAACTTGGGAAGATATCTATCCCCAATCTAGTACTGGCACGACCGTGGATAGCGACTTTGACCCAAGCACAAACAACAGTGCGGCTGAAGGATTGCTGGAGCACCTTGAATGGCAACTAAACCTGACACCAATGGCCACATCCGACCGTGCCATTGCTTCAATGATCATCGACAGCATCGACGATAACGGCATGCTGACCACTTCGATCGAAGAGATCTGTGCCAACCTCGTCGACCCATCTATAGCAGCGGATGAACAAACGACCGTCGAGGACGTAGAGGCCGTCTTAACTAAAATTCAACAGTTTGACCCCGTAGGCGTCGGCGCGCGCGATCTGCGCGAGTGCCTGCTACTGCAGCTCGCACAACTCGACCCTGAAACGCCTTGGCTGGATGAGGCCAACACTCTCGTCTCTAACCATCTGGATCTTCTGGCACAAAAAGACTTCACCACACTCGTGCGGCAGTCTCGCTTATCTGAATCGGACCTAAGCCAGGTTGTCGCGCTCATTCGAACGCTACAGCCCCGACCGGGAGCCGCCATTTCCGAGGGCCAATCTGACTTCGTAATGCCTGACGTTGTGGTGCGTAAGCACGCTGGTCGATGGCAGGCCGAACTGAATCCTGCAACGTTGCCAAAAGTGCGCATCAACAACGTCTACGCTGGCTGGATAAACAAAGCGGCTCAACCCTCGGACCGAGAGTTCATGCGCAACAACCTGCAGGAGGCGCGCTGGTTCATAAAAAGTCTGCAAACGCGGCACGATACTCTACTGCGGGTGGCCGCACAGATTGTCGAGGTGCAACAAGGCTTCTTTGAACATGGTCCGGAGGCAATGAAGCCGTTAATCCTTGCCGACATTGCACAACAAGTGGACCTGCATGAGTCGACGATTTCACGGGTGACTAACCGTAAGTATTTGGTATGTCCTAGCGGATTGTTTGAACTTAAATATTTTTTCTCATCGCACGTGGGCACCCAGTCCGGCGGCGAGATATCCAGCACGGCAATACGCGCACTCATTCAAAAACTAACCGCAGACGAAAATCCGCGTAAGCCATTGAGCGATAACAAGATCGCCGCGATGCTCAACGAACAGAATATTAACGTCGCGCGTCGCACGGTGGCGAAGTACCGGGAGTCGCTATCAATCCCACCGTCTAACGAACGTAAGCAATTAGTTTGATTGGCCACTATTTGCAATAATAAGACGTCTTGACGCTAGCAAGGAGACGCGCATGCTGATCAACGTTACCGGCCATCAAATCGATTTGACCAAGTCGCTACAGGACTACGTTCATGAGAAACTAAAGCGACTGGAACGTCACTATGACCAGATTACCCAGGTGCATGTGGTTTTAAACATCGAAAAGCTCAAACATCAGGCCGAGGCCACAGTCCACGTGGCACGAGCGGAGCTGTTTGCGAATGCAGAGGCTGCAGATATGTACGCAGCCATAGACCAACTGTGTGCCAAGCTCGATCGCCAGATCATCAAACATAAAGAGAAAACCATCGATCATCATCATGGGAGTAAACAGCGTAAACATGCACATACCAGGTTCGAGCAACCTTAAAGACACAGACCTATGCGGATAAGTTCCTTGCTCAAACGGCAAAACATTCTTTGTCGTGTGCAGTGCCAAAGCCGCAAGCGCGCTCTGCAACTGGCCGCGGAATCCGTTGCAGAAAACGACCCCGATCAGGACGGTTTGGTTGCAGATGAGGTTTTTGCCGGTCTTATCGAAAGAGAACGACTTGGGTCTACCGGCTTAGGCTTTGGCGTTGCGATACCCCACTGCAGAATGCCGTGCCAAGCCATTCATGCAACCTTCATGTCCTTAGCTGGGCCGGTAGACTACGAGGCGATGGATAATGAGCATGTAGATCTGCTGTTTGTGCTGGTGGTGCCTAATAGCGAAACCCATGCGCACTTAGACCTACTTGCTGAACTCGCTACTTTTTTCAACTCTGCGGAAAATCGCTCGGCGCTTAGAAAGTGTGACAACGCCGACGCCGTTATGCGCTGTTTCGAGCGTATGGAAACTGCATCACCGAACGTCAAGCGCGCATGAAACTGTTCATCATCAGTGGCCGATCTGGCTCGGGAAAGTCCACTGTACTGCAGGCTCTCGAGGATAACGCATACCAATGCATCGATAATTTGCCAGTCACTTTGCTGCACAGTTTAGTAGCGGAAAACCTCGAAAGAGAGGGTGCTGAGGCTACACAGCTAGCGGTCTGCATCGATGCGCGCAGCCAGTCACTGCAGACCTTTCCCGAGATCTTAAAGGGCCTGCCGCTGGCTCGAAAAGACCGCCGGGTTGTATATCTTGACGCCCAGAGTCCAACTTTAGTGAAGAGATTTAGTGAAACACGCCGTCGGCACCCACTGACCTCTCAAAACATCGACCTACGCCAAGCAATCGATATGGAAGCCCAGGTCCTTGCCACTATAGCCGACTTAGCAGACCTCACCATCGATACCACGCAATTGAGCAGCCAGCAGTTGAACGCTCAGTTCATAGACCGCGTACTGGATCACGGATCGCAGAATATTAACCTGCTATTTCGATCCTTCGGGTTTAAATACGGCGTGCCCGTAGACGCGGATTTCGTCTTTGACCTGCGCTGTCTGCCTAACCCACACTGGGACGAAACATTACGCAGCTTGTCCGGTTTAGATCGACCCGTACAAGACTATTTGCGTAATCAGCCCATGGTTAATGAGATGTTTGAGGACATTACCAAAATGCTCGCCCGCTGGGTTCCAAGGTTTGAGGCGAACTCAAGGGTATACATGACCGTGGCGATCGGCTGCACCGGCGGCCAACATCGAAGTGTGTACATGGCACAACGCTTGGCCGAACACCTAGGTCGGGATTATGACAAGGTATTGGTTAGACATCGGGAATTGAACCGCCGTTAACCATCGCACATCGAGCCTGACGCGAAGCACAGATGCCGTTAGTATCCTTGCTGATCCTCGACCTATTTACGACTATGCGCCAGGCCCACTTAACGCTTATCAATCCACTCGGTTTGCACGCGCGCGCAGCAGCCAAACTGGTCGGCGTTGCCAAATCCTTTGGCAGCGATATTTCACTGGAGATCAACGCCAAGAAAGCCGACGGCAAAAGCATAATGGATCTTTTGATGCTCGGCGCGCCCGTCGGCGCTGAAGTCACTCTGAGCGTCGCCGGCACCGATGAAGATCAGGCCTGCGACGCCATTAGCGCTCTGATTCTCGCGGGCTTCCACGAGATAGACGTTTGAGCACATGAGCAATTCATTACGACTCGAGGAACTCATTGAGAATATCCCACTCGAAGACGCCATTGAAAGTAAGTTCCTTTTAGCCTCGCTACGACCTAGTGAAATTGCCCAAGCCCTTGAGGCCAGTCGCCCAACAACACGGCGGGTTATCTGGCAGTTGCTGGACGAAGAAGACCGCAATCAAACATTGCAACACATTGGTGACGAAGTGCGCGCAGAGTTTCTCGAGGCCATGGATACCGCACAACTTGTCGCCGCCGCCGACGAAATGGATACCGACGACTTCGCGGACATCTTGCAGCAGCTACCGAAGACCATCAGCGAGCAGGTGTTAGCCAGCTTGGATATTCACGACCGGGCGCGCGTTGAAGCGGTGTTATCGTTCCCCGAGGACAGTGCCGGCGGCCTGATGGATACCGACACTATCACAGTGCGACCGCGCCACACGCTCGAGTTGGTACTGCGATACTTGCGCTTACGCAAGGAGCTACCGTCAGGCACAGACGCCCTAATTGTGGTCAACAGCGAAGACCGATATCTCGGCATGTTGCCCCTAGCAAAGGTCCTTACCTCTGATCCGTCAGTCACAGTACGAGAGATCATGGACAGCAACGCCCCGTCGATGCACGTTGATCAACCGGACACCGAGATTGCCCGTGCGTTTTCGGATCGCGACCTGATAAGCGCAGCAGTGGTTGACGATGCCGGTCGATTGCTGGGGCGCATAACTATCGATGACGTCGTAGACGTCATCATCGAAGACGCAGAGGAGGCCGTGCTAGGTCCCGCCGGCTTGGAGGTGGACGAGGACACGTTCGCCCCCGTGCGTCGCGTACTGCGTCGACGTGCTATTTGGCTGGGCATTAATTTAATGACTGCCTTTGCGGCCGCCGCGGTTATTAATATGTTTGAAGCGGCCATCGTCAAAGTAGTTGCGCTTGCCGTGTTAATGCCCGTCATAGCCAGCATGGGCGGCATCGCGGGAACCCAAACTCTAACTCTTGTTATTCGGGGTCAGGCATTGGGGCAAATCAACCGGCGCAATATACTGTGGATGCTCAACCGCGAATTTCTTATCGCCGCACTGAATGGAACACTTTGGGCGACTCTGGTGGCTATCGCTGCGGCCGTATTTTTTGCCGATCCTCTGCTCGGATGGGTAATCGCCACCGCCATGATCGTCACCATCCTAGTCGCAGCAATCGCAGGAAGCCTGCTCCCTGGCCTCTTGCGTATGCTCGGTGTCGACCCAGCCATCGCCGGCGGCGTCGTTGTCACAACGATAACTGACGTAGTGGGGTTCTTCGTATTCTTGGGCCTGGCTAGCCTAGTGTATTTATAGTCTAGGATTCACCCGCCACCGTCATAGGGGCCAGCAATAGACTAGGCGCTCTTACATTACTGCGTAAATCGAAGTCATCACCCATCCGCACTATATTCGTCAACATATCACGCAAATTACCTGCGATAGTGAACTCATCTACCGGATGCGCAATCTCACCGTCTTCCACCCAAAATCCCGCAGCGCCGCGGGAATAGTCTCCGGTCACGCCGTTCACGCCTTGACCCATCAATTCACAGATATATAAGCCTGTTCCTAGTTCCCTAAGCAATTCATCGCGACTAACGGATGGGCCTAACAACGCTAAGTTATGAACTCCACCTGCGTTGGCCGTTGTCACCAACTCTAGCTTGCGCGCTGCATAAGACGACAATACATAGCTACGTAAAATACCTGCATCGACGAAACGATTTGACCGCGTCGCGACCCCGTCACCATCGAAATAGGCGCCTCCTAAGCTACGCGGTAACAATGGCGATTCCTGCAAAGACAGCCAAGTTGGCAAGACCTGCTGGCCTACACTACCAAGCAAAAAACTCGCCTTACGATACTGTGCTCCGCCGCTGATCGCGCCTAAAAGATGGCCAATCAATCCGGCCGCCAATTGCGGGGCTAACATAATGGGGAAACTACCCGTCGGCGCCTTACTAGGAGCGAGTCGAGCTATAGTTCTTTCACCGGCCTCGCGGCCGACGTGCGCAGCCGAATCTAGCTCATCTGCGCTGCGCGCAACCGTATACCAGTAGTCACGCTGCATACCGTTTCCGTCTTCACCAATGAGCACACAACTTAAGCTATGCCGGGTACTGGCATAACTGCCAACAAAGCCATGGCTGTTACCGTACACACGAATCCCCTGCTGCGTGCTGACCTGAGCACCATCGGAATTCGCAATTCTCGGATCCACGTCGAGTCCTACCGACTCGCATTCGGCAGCGAGCAGCTGCGCGTCGTCTGCGGACAACTCCCAAGGATGGTACATATCGAGATCAACAGCCTGCTGCGGCATCAGTTCCGCGTCGGCTAAACCACAATAGGGATCATCTTCGGTAAATCGAGCAATGTTCTTCGCCGCGATTACTGTTTCCTGAATCGCCTGTGGACTGCTGTCCGTTGTACTGGCGGTGCCGCGCCGTTGACCAAACTGCAGCGTAATGCCAAACCCACGATCCTGATTGAATTCCACGTTCTCCAGTTCGCCTTTCCGAACGCTAACACCAAGCCCCTCTTCCGCGCTGACAGACACCTCTGCCTGATCCGCACCTTGCTGACGTGCCTCTTTGAGAATATCGTGTACCAGCTGCTGCAATTCAGCCTGTTGATCTATGAATTCCAATATTTCCTTCCCAGAAGAATGACTGAAGAACCATCTAAGAGTGCCCGCAAACGCGAAGCGCTGCGCTTACAGGACGTTGGTCGAGCACTAACCCAACTTAACGCCCAAGAGTTGGAAACCTTCGAATTACCAAATTCTCTCAGCCTCGCCATCGAAGAGTACGGGCGTATTAACAGCCGCGAGGGTAGCCGCCGCCAACTGCAATACATCGGCCGCCTTATGCGCAAGCTCGACACCGACGCCATCGAGTTACAACTGCAACACCTGCGCGGCGAATCCAATGCGGCTCGACACGCCTTACACATCGTCGAGCAATGGCGCGACCGCCTGCTGGAAGATCCGCAGAGCGTGACTCAACTGTTCCATGAATACCCTCATATCGAGCGTCAAAAGTTACGCCAGTTACTCAAACGCGTCAGCAGCATAGGTACGCTATCCAAGCTAGATTCCCAAGCGCCAGCCCAAAAACAGGCTGCTCGAGCACTCTTTCGCTTTTTACGCGAGCAGATTCAGATGACCGCAACACCCTAGGCTTGGGTTCCGCCAACGACGATTTCATCGACCTTAAGCGTAGGTTGGCCAACACCGACGGGCACCGACTGTCCGTCTTTGCCGCATACGCCTACCCCCGCATCCAAACCCAAGTCATTACCCACCATGGAGACCTTGTTCATAACATCTGGGCCATTCCCGATGAGTGTCGCGCCTCTTATTGGCGCTGTGACTTTACCATCTTCAATGAGATAGGCCTCTGTAGCCGAAAAAACGAACCGGCCGGAAGTAATATCCACAGAGCCACCACCGAAATTTACGGCGTAAACCCCACGATTCACCGAGCGAATAATGTCTTCCGGCTGGTCTTGGCCGGGCAACATATATGTATTCGTCATACGCGGCATCGGAACATGAGCATAGGACTGACGCCGGCCATTGCCTGTAGCAGCAACGTTCATAAGTCGGGCGTTCAACTTGTCTTGCATATAGCCGCGCAATATGCCGTTTTCGATAAGCATGGTGTTTTGGGTGGGCGTGCCTTCATCATCAACACTTAGCGACCCTCGACGTTCGGACAAAGTACCGTCATCCACCACTGAGCACAAACTCGACGCGACCTGTTCACCCACTCGACCAGAAAACGCAGAGCTGCCTTTGCGATTAAAATCGCCTTCCAGACCGTGTCCTACGGCTTCATGCAATAGCACTCCGGGCCATCCCGGCCCAAGCACTACCGGCATTGGACCGGCGGGCGCGTCAACGGCCTCTAAATTTACCAGCGCCATGCGCACCGCTTCGCGCGCCAGGCCATCGGCCCAATCACCAGCATACAAAGAAGCTAAATCTCGGCGTCCACCGCCACCAGAACTGCCGCGCTCGCGTCGGCCTTTGTCCTCGACAATGACCGACACATCGAGACGAACCAAGGGACGGATGTCAGCGCTGAATGTGCCGTCACTGGCCATAACCAGCATGCTGGAATGACTCCCAGCAATGCGCACGTTCACCTCCTTGACTCTTGAATCAGCTGCCCGCGCGATCTGATCCACATGCTGCAGCAGCGCAACTTTCTGTTCCTGAGACAAGCTGCTGATCGGGTCTTGAGTGCTGTACAACGCCTCCGCACTAACAACGCGCAGGCCTTGCGCCGGACCTCGCGCTCCTGCACCGGCGACAGTTTTCGCCGCGTCTGCGGCCTTGTTCAATCCATCCGCGCGAATATCTTCACAGTAGGCAAAGCCGGTTTTTTCGCCCGCTAACGCGCGCACCCCAATACCCGCGTCGACCGAAAACGCACCGTCCTTAACGATCCCATCTTCAAGGCCAAAAGATTCCGAACGAGCGCTCTGTATGAACACTTCGCCATAATCGACATTGCGCCCTAGCATTCGCTCCAGCGCGCTTTGCACATCTGCCGACACAAGCCCTTTTGCAGCCAACAGCTCCGCTTCGACTTGCTGTATCAGCTCACTCATCAGCTACCGCTTGGCAATCTATTTTTTGCAACTTGCAACCATCCTCAGTCATTACTTTGTTCTTGCTCCACGATTACGCGAGGTCGCGTTTCTGCCGGCGCCTCTGTCATCAATCCGGGGCCAATTGAGACATCACCTGTTTCGATTTCAGACACCGGGGTCTGTTCTGACGCCTCAGATAATGGCGCTAGGCTACCGGGTTGCGGCACCGCTTTCATACTTTTATCCCAAAGACTTACAAACTTCACTTGGGGGTCGGTAAGCGTACCGGTAATAGCGTACTTGGCGCTGCTAAACTGCTGAATAGGTTTGCGCAGTATCTGCTCGCCCAACACTACGCCAAGTCCCGCCACCGGGTTTGCCAATGCCAGATAAGCCCCGTACCAAGGCAGAGAACTGCTGACCGGTAACGTCACAATCATTTCGTTATCGAGCATTTCAGAACGCAAATTTACCCGGCCACCAAGTTCGAAAGAGGAAGAGGGACTTTCAACAACCATACGTTCTGTGAACACCATTTCTTCCCGCCCCACTTGAACAGCAGCACTGAGTCGATCAAAGCTCATACCATCATCCACGATGTCGGAAAAATCGAATTTGTTAATTCGACTGGCGATGGCAGACGGAGTGAACAAACTGATCAGTCGCAGTCCATTAGCCGATGTATCCGCATCCAAAAAGCGACCATTTTTGGCCTTGAACTTCATGCTGCCATGCAGGCCCAGCAACTCTATGTTCGGCGGCGAGCCGGGCCATTGGAGATCGACCTGCAGCGTTGCCTCGCCGGTTTCCATTGTCGGAGCAAAGTCCCACAGGGGCAACGTGCGCGCGAGGTCGTCTAACTCTACGCGTCCGGCAAATGCAGTACGGTCTTCAGCCAGATCCCAAAAAAATTCTGAACTACGTAACCGCACCCCACGCACATCCATATCGAGCGATGCAAAACGAACCCCATCCTGCTCGGGTTGAATCTCAAACTGCCAATTACCGTAATTGTCATCGCCAATAAGCAGCTGTTCGATAGACACCCAGGCCGCCGGCAGCGAGCGGCCTAACTCCACACTCATGGGATCACGCTCGATCAATGCGACGGCGGAATCCGCAGCCGAAAATTCTGAATCGCTGGACGAATAGTCGGGTTTAGGGAGTCGAAGAAAATCTAAATCTACGCCTAGGCGCATGTCGTCTGATAGATCTACTCGCCCGACTAGATCGTCAGCGTCAACAGAAAAAATAAATTCGCCGACGCCTCGGCGACCGGCAAGCACGAGATCAGTAAACAACAACTCACCAACAACAAGCTCGTCAGCCCGCAGACTATCTATCTGCCAATCCACCGCAAACTGACTACTGCCTGCCGCTACTTCTGACCAAGCAGCCACGTCTATCCGCGCCAACTTACCGCCAATGCTCACACGGTCTTGGTCTGCCGGGATTACTGCAGGCGCGACGCCTAAACCCACCGAACCCCGCAGCACCCGATCATCCAGATGCACCCATCCCTGCGTGTTCTGATAACGCCAGCGCAAACTTTGATAGTTATCCAAAAACTGTAGATCGAAACGACTGGGCGATCTTGCACTAGGCCGCTTGCCGAGCTCGGATGGCAAATTAACCGCCATACCTTGGAGATCGGTATCCACGGCCAAAGCAGAAACCCCACCCTGCATATGGATTGAAAGATTTGCGTCAAATTCACTTGCGCCGGCCAGCACTCCGAGATCTGCAACGCCTGCCAGGGTGTAAACATCCTCAGGCGCAAAGCCCCCGCGTACGGAGAAGTTGATTTGCTGATCATCATTCGTCACGACAATCGCGGTCTCTTGCTCAAACACACGCCCAACAAAATTGCCCGCTAACTGATGCGGCAAGGTGAATGCCCCGCGTCCGCCAAGATCATCTATTTCCAGACGATAGTCGGGCATCGACAGCGACATCTGCTCTAGAACAAAATCCATATCCACAGCCAACGCACGCTCAGCATTTGCCGCCAACGGTATCGTCATCGCGCCCTGCAGACTGACACGGCCTTGCCCTAACCAGTCGTCTTTGACGAAACCAAAAGTCGATCTCAGGGGCGTATTCCGCACAAAATCCAGCAGCTGTGACGCTTCAGTTTCAGCGTCGAATTGAATGTCCGCAACACGCGCGCCAGCACCCAGATTCAGACGACTATCGCGTAGCCGCGCACCCGCCATCTGAGCTGTAGCGACTCGCACCTCAGTGCGACTGCCGGCAACATGGATATCGCCGAAAACATCTCGCAGCTCAGGCCAGTTTGGTTCGTACAAGACTCTACCTCGTGCCAATTCACCTTGGATCTCAAAACGGCGCGCTAATTCGCCAGTTCGCTGCCGAACCTGTCCGTGGTACGCCCCATATATGCCGGAAAATCGGCCCGCCTTAGGTGCTTCGCGAAGCCAGTTCTGCAGCCCGTCAGACATCTTGAAGGAGATATAATCCTCCACAGCAGAGACCTCCGCCTCGTCCATCCCTATCTGGATGCTCAAACGCTGTGCGTAGGGGTTTTGGGGTCGCGTAACCGCGAACTGTCCAGCAATAGCGCTGCCGTGACGCCTAGCCTTAATGTTCTGCCCACGCAATCCCAGATGCCCAGGCTGCAGGTGGAACTTGAGGAGGCCCTGAAGGTAGTCAAATTCCCATGCTCGAGCGAATAAATTCGGGAACCACAGCACTATGTCATCAGAGTTCAATTGCATCGCAATATTAGGACCACCACCCCATAACCGACCTTGCGCATTCAATAGCCCGGGAGACCCTCTATAACCCTGAGCCGAAACATCGGACAGCGATGCAGAGTAGCCAGCGCCTTCTGCGTTAACGTAGCCGTACATACTGTGAACTTGGCCGGTTGGCCTTAAAGCCGACAACCATTCCGCAAACAACGGCCAGATCCTCGCACTCGGCTGCAACACCCGGCTTAAGGCGCCCAGATCTAGCCCCTGACTCCACACCACGAATTCCGGCCAAGTTTGGTCATCACTGGTGCTCATCTGCACATACAGCGGCTTAAGCTCTAAGGCCGTAGCGCGTTCATTCCCAGACTGAACTCTGAAGACTCGACTGATGCCATCAATGTCATCGCCTCTGGTCGCAAAATCCGCTTCAAATATCGCCTGCAAAGGCGGCACAGGGCCCATTAAATCCGCAGCAGAAATAGTGGCCTTGAGCCCAAGTCGCCCGTGGCCGGCGTCTGATCGCTGGCGCCAACGTGAACCCTCGCTGTCAATGACTATGCCGGCGCTACCGGCCAGCCCTGGGGGCAACACCAACCGCCCGGATACGCTGACATCACGGGCCAGCACTCGCTTGTCGGACCAGCCTACCCGCTCAACCCATGACAATCCCAACTCACCGTTTTCTCGGTCCTCGGTGGCCAAAACGATATCAAGCAGGTGTTCATGACTAAAATTCTGCGCCCGCAGGTCGGCGCTAAAGCGCATCGCATCACCCGTGCTAGGGTGAAATATGAGCGCTATTGCCCCAAATAACCTGTCTCCATGCCAGATACTTTTGAGAACATCAAAAGGCAGCTCAATGCGTTGCTGATCGCGCAACTGCCAGCCGGAGGACTTTTGCTCGAAGTGCACCTCCGCCTGTTGCCAGTAAAGATGTCGCGGCACCCACGCACTGCGAATAAGGCTCTCGAGGGCGTCTAATTCCATGTCCACGCTTTTAAAGTGGCCAGCACCGAAGCTCACCTGCTGCACCCGGATTACCGGATTAAATCCGTTCCAGCGAGTCTGCACCCCTTGCAGACGGATTCGTTTCGACGCTAGCAAGCTATTCAGCTGCGGCGTAAACTCACTGGCAAAAAATAGCAAAGTGCGGCCAACACCCTGCGCCAGCGCCGCAACGACGACGAGGCCACAAATAAAGACTAAGAGAGGTCCGAACACATAGTGCCGCAGTCTGGTCTGGAATGACGAAAGTGTTGCCACCGACATAGCGGAGAGCTCGGCCTGATTAGCCTAGCGACCCCTGCACCAAAGAGATATCGAATTGGCCGACAGCAAAATCAGGCTCCACCTGCACACCAACGCCGCCGCGAATCTTCGCTCGAACGCCATCGAGATAAGCGCCTGCGTCGGACAGCAACAGGTCCACAACCGCTTGATCAGCTCGTACTAAAAATTCAAGGTCGGTCGAGCCTTTGCTCGATTTCGAGCGCTTTATCAAATCGCGAACAATGGCTTGGCAAGCTGCCTCCACCGAAACATCGACGGTGCCGCCAGCCGTTTTCTGCATAAGCTGGCCCAGACTTTGACGAACACGTTTGCGACTTAATTGCACGGTGCCGTGATCGGAAAAATCTTCGACCCGCACCTGAGACGGATCAGATGCAAAGGCATCCTTAAGCGTCATGAGCACCTGTTGTTGATGGTCATCTTTCTGCATATCGATGAAGTCAATGACAACTAAACCCCCTAAATTCCGCAGCCGCAACTGCGTGGGGATCACTTCGGCAGCCTCCAAATTAACTCGCAACGCGGTGTCTTCCATTGAGGCCGCCGAATCACCGCGCCCGCCTAGATAACTACCACTGTTAACGTCAACACTGACCAACGCCTGAGTTTGTTCAAAAACAAGTTCGGCGCCCGACGGCAATGCATAGCTCGCGCCTAAAGCTTGCTCAATTTGAGCCTCCAAGCCGAGGCCCGCAAACAGGTCTTCAGCGCTGTAACGGAGCACCTCGCGCCCAGACCATTGAGGCAGGTGTTCCTCGGCAAATTCGCGCATCTGCGCAAACGTAGCTTCATCATCTACCGTGACGTTTTGTACGTTTGGTCCGGCCAAATCGCGAAGAATACGGCAGGCAAAGGGCAGTTCTGCAAAGATCAGGCATGGGGCGTTTTGCTGCTTACTGGATTCAATATTTTGCAGCAGTTCATTCCAGCTATCGCATAAGCGCACGAAGGCTTCTGTTAAACCCTCTTCGCTCGCGCCATCACTTGCTGTACGTACAATTAGGCCAAAATCCGTATCGGCCAGTTGTCTGGACAGGATATCTTTCAACCGTTGGCGCTCCGCGGTACTTTCTATACGCCGAGAAATGCCCAATTGGCCAGGCCGCTGGGTTAACACGAGCGCATTGGTCGCAACAGAGAGCGACATCGTAAGCTTTGCACCCTTACCCTCTATGGCGTCTTTTACTACCTGCACGACGACCTCTTGTCCTTCATGCAGCAGCTTGCGGATGTCCACGCGCTTTTCGTCGCTGCCAGGTTGCGCAACCATCAACGGCTTAACTGTGACATCGGCCGCGTGTAAAAAGCCATGGCGCTGTTGGCCGATATCGACAAATGCGGCCTGAATACCGCCTATTACCCGTACTACTTTGCCGCGATAAACGTTGCCTGTCAGGCTTCTGTGCTGCGCTCGATCAATTTGCAGGTCACGCAATGTTTGACCCACAACTAACGCTGCTCGTGTTTCTATAGAGCTAACATTAATCACCAATTGCTCGACAGCCCCGCCGTGCTGTTTATGTTCTTCGGTCAAATCGACCACTCCATGTATCTATACCAAATTGTTTAAGCAGCAATTCCGTTTCAAGCATAGGCAAACCAACGACCGCGCTAGGGCTGCCATGGATCTTTTCAACAAAAATACTGCCAATACCTTGTAAACCATAGCCACCGGCTTTATCCACCGGCTCGTCGGTACGCCAGTAGGCTTGCGCCTCTCGCTCGGATACCGCGCGGAAGCTGACATCACTGGCTACCACCTTTGATTTCATGTGCGCAGCCGACGCAACGGTTATCCCGGTCAGCACTCGATGGGTAGTCCCGGAAAGCCGCATCAGCATCCGCACCCCATCCGTGCGGTCCTTTGGTTTCCCAAGCACCTCGCCATCCAGTGCGACGATCGTGTCTGCCGCTATCACCACAGAGCTCGGTCTGCAGGCCAGTCCAGCTTCGGCTTTCGATCTAGACAGTCGCTCGACGTACATTTGCGGGTCTTCCCCGTCGCTCAGGCTCTCATCCACGTCCGGCGACATTGTCTCAAACACTAAGCCAATCTGCTGCAGTAAGCTCATCCGCCGGGGCGATGAGGACGCTAACAAAATCGATTTATCGACTACGGCGCTCACCGAAAGCCCCGCCGAGGCTCCAGCGCTTTGAAAAGTTTGTAACTGTAAGGCCAGAGCAAGGCAGAGCTTAACGCAGTAGTAAGCGGTAACCAATTCCAATCTTGGTTGGCAAAAAAATTAAGACTGAGGGTTCGCAACAGCTGCGCGAGCATCACCACAACGAAAACGATGGTGGCTTGCTGGATTACGCCGTACATTAAAAAACGCTCGCGGAAACGTAAAGCGAGATAGGTTATGGCAGCAAATATGATGCCATTCAAACCTAAGGGCTCGCCCAACAGCACATCGACAACGCCTCCAGCAAACCAAGCCCATAAAACACCCAGCCGAGAACCCACCTGCAGAGCCCAGTACATAAGCAGCAGCAATAACCACTGCGGCTGCCACAACCCAATCCACGCAAACCAATCGCTGGGTAGGCGAGCGACACTCAGTACCGCGGCAACTATGGCTAAACCCAACATGATCAGGGGGTTCACGAGTTATCATCCAAGCGATTAATGCGATCCTGATCGGCGGTAAAAACAACCAGCAAGAAACGCGACTGATTGGTCCGAGCTAACGGCCTAACTTTCACCTCGGCAAATGCGGCAGTCTCGTCCAATATTACTGACATCACCTCAGCTACTGGATAACCCACCGGGAACCGCCCGCCTAACCCAGAGGTCTCGAGAAGATCACCAACGGTAATGTCCATGGACACAGGTACGTTCTCCAGCACCAGGCTATCCCTAGACCCGGTGCCGCCAGCGATACTGCGCGCGCCATTGCGAGTGACCTGGACAGGGACGGCATGATCTTTGTCTATTAATAGCAACACTCGGCTTGTAGTGGCGCCGACTTCTACCAATTGGCCAAATAACCCCTCGGCATCGAGCACAGCCTGACCAATCTGCAGACCATCCGCGGCACCCTTGTCGATAATCACCTGATGCGAACTCGGTGTTGATCGAACACTTACTATCTCGGCAATCAACACCGAACCCGGCAATTTTGCTTTTGATCCCAACAACACTCGCATTCGATCGTTATCCGCTTTGAGCGTGCGATAACGTTGTGCAGTGTGAGAAAGAGCCAACAGCTCTTCACGTTGACGCTCTAACTGGGCCAACAATTTTTCCCTAGTGCTCAAACTCTCGTTTAGGTTGTTACCAATCGTGTAAGGTGCTTCTGCGAGGTAATAAAGGGGGGTCACCAACTGCAGCACCAGCGCGCGAGCAGACCGAACATAACTGGTGTAGGCGTCTAACGTCGCCAGCGCAATAGACAGCAGGGCTAAGCCCAGCAGCATGTAACCCGCCCCGCTACTTTTTACAAAGAGCGTTCTAATAATCGACCTCTACG
>MDTA01220027.1_pt1 | contig 18902 bp, 11 predicted proteins | sample 811151 | NCBI WGS metagenome assembly MDTA01 (sample SAMN05326648, study PRJNA326480) | marine metagenome | isolation source: seawater | place: Indian Ocean: South | collected 2010
CGGACCCAATTAACAGTTTTTTTTAGTAAAGAGAGAGTATATGTTTTTTTTATTGACTTTGGATCAATTTCATCTAGGTTATAAGAAGAATAATTATCATCTGTAATTTCAATTCCAATTTTTCCATATAATTCTATAGCTCTTTCCTTTGAAATATCGTGAGATGCAATTCCTCTAGCACCAGCCTCATTATAAAGATCCCAAGCAAGGATTCTTGGATCATCAGAAAATCGACCTACAACCCCCTTAATGTATGGCTCAAGTTTATTATGACTTAACGAATCATATAAAATTTTTGCTCCAGGAGATTGCACCCATCCTGAATTATGAACATGTGGAATAGGTTCAGGTTGTTTACCGATTTTAGGTACTGGGTGCCAAACGTCATCAAAAAAACAAACATTATTTTGATCCCATATTTTTCTGATACATCTAAAAATTTGTCAATTCTATTTAAAAATCCAGTTGAATCTTGTTCCCAAAGAAGGTAATGTAAGTAAACACGATGTACATTCATTCCTATACTTGCAGACAACTCAAGTTCCTTATCAATTAGTTCAATATCAAATGTTTCTTCTTGCCAAAATTCGAGCTGATTAATTGATGAACTTGTTATGAAGTTTGTTCCTACAAGCCAGGGTTGCTCTGAATACCATTTCCATGCTTTTTCTTCAGACCATCTATTTGACTCATTGATTTCATTCGGAGAATCACAAGAAGTGATCGATACTGAGATTAACAATGAGATTATTAAAATTGAGTTGATTTTTATAGTTTTCATAAGTTTATTTTATTTGATTTTTTAGTCACACCAAAGGCAATCACCTTCAAAATCATATCCTAATAGTAGCGTATCTTGTCTTTTATCATTTATTATTTTAGAAAGTTTGAAATCATTTTTTTCTACTGTTGGGAAAAATTTCTCAAAAGGGATTTTTTGTTTATTATTCCATACTCTTTCAATAAAAACTGGTAATCTTTTTCTGAGAGTTGGGATTTCCGCTTCTCCAGCTTGCTCCCATGAGCACATCTGAGCACCTATTATTTGTGAGGTTTCCTCTAATTGCATAGGTTTTTTATATACAGGTGTATTTTCCCACCAATGCTCCCATCTCCAAATATTCCATGAATAAATTTTTTCTGGAGACCACATCGCTCTTCTTGATCTGGGTTGTTTTAGTCCTCCACTAACAAGATAAAGAGGTTGCCAAGAAGTATTTACAACAGTGAATCCATCTTCAATAAGATGATTTGGAAGATGATACATAGTTTCAAATTCAAAAACAACAACATCTCTAGGTATTTCAATTTTCCCCTCACGTCTAAATCCTTCCCATAAGAACATCTTCTTATTGTGTTTTTTTACAATTTTATTCATTCGAACTAAAAAATATCTGAATAATTCATGCACATCATTTTCAATACCATTTTTTTTCATAAAATCCTTTACCTCTGGAACATTTTTATATAAATCAAGATTTGCCTCATCCCCTCCAATATGAAAATAAGGAGAGGTATCAAAGACCTCAACAATTTCTCCAATCATATCATCTATTGCTTCATAAACCTTTTCACTTGCAATATTAATAACATTAGATTTCCAAGGGTTGATTTGTAAAAAGCCATTGTTTACTCCAAAAATTTCTGGATATATCTCAACTAGTTGTCTAGAGTGACCTGGAACGTCAAGTTCTGGTATTATAATTATCCCTCTGTCATCAGCATATTTAACTAATTCTCTGAAATCCTTCTTTGAATAAGGTCTATCAGGGGTGGCTATTTTGGGATATTTTTCCATTGGAAATGTAAATGATTGATCATCACTTAGATGTAATTGAATATAATTTATCTTATAAAATGCAGCCATATCAATTATATTTTTTAGTGTTGGAATATCATGCCACATTCTAGCTAAATCTATCAATAATCCTCTGTACTCCGAATCTGGATTGTCATTGATTTCAACTAGCGGAAAAGCTAAAGATCCTTTATTTTTAATAAGTATTTGAAGTAGAGAGCTTTTAGCCATAGCAAGTGCTCTGTAACTTCCTCCTTTGACATGTATTTTTTCATTTACATGAATTGAGTACTGCTCATCTTGATAATTTTCTTGAATATCAAAAACCATATTCGCATATTCTTTTGAAGCCATTGAAAAATCAATATCTAGAGAAGTAACATTTTTTATGTCTTTTTTTAATACTTTAAGTAATTTTTCAATTTCAGGGTGATTAGAAAAAACTAAAATTTTCTTCTCAAAAGCTAATCCTTTATTATCTTGAATTACTTTGATTTTCTTAGGAATTGGAACAATATCATAGTCCAATTCCATATCAATTTGATTTTTATTATTTTGGCAAGAGCTATAAAGGATAAGAAATAAAAGTATTTTAAAGTAAATTTTCATGTTTCTATTTTTAGTTAATAATCTCTCTTTCGATCATCCATTCCTCGCATATTTGAGCCCAGCTTTTAAATGAATTACCTTCTTTTGCAAAAGCTAATCCATGCTCTCCTTTTTCCCATATATGAATGGCTGCTGGAATATTATGTTTTCTTAGTGCTAGATAATATAAAATACTATTTTCAGGAGGAACATCAGTATCTTCATTGGTGTGAATCATAATTGCTGGGGGAGTGTCAGCTTTTACTTGTAATTCATTTGAAAAATAATCTATGTATTCTTTTGAGGGAATTTTTCCTATTAAATTTTCGCGAGATCCAAAATGAGTAGCAGAGGAATTTTGCATTGTGACAACCGGATAAATTAATACCGTGAAGTCAGGTCTAGAGCTTGTATTTTTTTCCATCTCAATAGAAGACTTTGATAATCCATTGTCATGATGCGTTGATATCGATGATGCCAAATGTCCTCCAGCAGAAAATCCTAGAACACCAATTTTATTTGGATCAATAGACCATTTCTTTGAATTACTTCTTATAATTCTCATCGCCCTTTGAGCGTCCATTAATGCAACTTTACTTCTGCATTCTTCAGACTCCCAGTGTGGAAGTCTATATTTTAATACAAATGCAGTAACTCCAAGACTATTTAACCACTTTGCTACGTCGACCCCTTCTTTATCGAACCATAAATCAAAATAACCTCCTCCTGGCATAACTAGAACTGCTGGTTTGTTTTTATTTATTTCTTTTGCTGGAAAGTACCAAATTTCAGGATCGGCAATTTTTTTAAATGTTCTTCCGGTTGAATTATAATCCACTAAAGTTTTTAAATCACTTTTACATGGCATTGCCTCATAATATAGATCTATTCTTTCAGCCTCTTTGTAAAAATCACTTGTCTTATTTTGAGCAAAGGCAAAAGATAGACCCAAAAAATAAATTAATAAAAAATCTTTCATTGTTTTATTTAGTTTTTTTATTTACCCCCATATTAATATACAAACAAATTTAATTGAACCCTGTTTTGTTATTATTAGAGTTCATTATAAATTATTTAAGAAAATATTTCTTACCATAATTGTATGCATTTATTCCAATTTTTTCTCCTATAACTCTTCCAGGGAGATCATCAACAGGAGGATGGATTCCTCCCCATATTCTTGATAAACTACATTGATTACTTGCATCTCTATATGTTGCCCATTGAATTTTAATATCTTGGGTTGGTCCTTTTTCAAAAACCAAAAACTTATTTTTTTTAGCTATAAACTCTCCCATACCTCCAGGAAAAAAGGCATTTCCAGTTAGTAGAGTTAAAACTTCCGCTGCCGCTCTTGAATAAGTAGAATGTCCTGAAACATAGCCCGAAAAATTTGGAGTAACAAAAGTAGGTCTTTGATAGGGAAACCAGTTTTCAGCTAGTATCCATCCAACTCCTGCATAATCCCTTTTGGGATCCTTAATGTATTCATGGCCTCTCCATGAATAAACTTTTATTTTTCCAATATTCTCTCCATTTGTACCTTCAAGCTTATCTCCTTTTTTAACTACCTCAATAAAATTTTCAACTAATTTTATCCCATGAGAATTATAACTTGGTAATTCAGGGTTGGAGGATTGTCCTTTAGAAGACATGTATCTTATAGCGCTTATGGGTCTAATATAATCATAGTACCCCTTTAATCCCCAGGCAGCGATTGCAGCATCGTGCATAGCTCCTCCAAGTAAAAAATATGCCTTTACGTCCCACTCAAGTGGATCAACTATTTCATTAATTCCCTCAAACCTTCTTTCAAAAAGTTGATGATAAGAAACATAGTTTAAAATTGTGAACCAATGTCCAGGGGGAGTTTCTGAATCAGGTCCATCTGCCCAGAATTCGGCAATAACTCTTGTATAGTCACCCCTAGGAACAATTTGCTTAGTGTATGGTTTTTTGGTGTAAGGGTTTATTTTGTATCCGTTGGATATGTCTCCACCTTTTATAGGTTTAAATTTTGTTTCTAGTGAACTTATGGTTAAATCCTTGTAGTCAGTATTTAAGTTACCAATATTATTTGGCGAAATATCCCATAAAATACCATCATTAGGATCATGATGTGACCCCCAAATTGAAACAAAACTGTGGTTCCAGGAATATTCATTATTTAATTTATTTTCGGAATCTAAAAATTGTGGAGGAGGACCTGGATCGAAATATATGGGATATTCATACCCATCTCTTTTGATTGTCTTTAAATTTTTTTTCTCTAAGCTAAATGGTAAAACTTGTCCCCACTCAGGACCTAAAAATTCTGGAACCGATCCTGCTAATTCGTTTCCTGATTGATCAATGAATTTTTCAAATGCTAGGGGTTGCCATCTATTGGGATCAGTAAGTTTTTTTATCCCTGGATTCTTTAAAATCATTGGTTTATTAAGTGGTTCATAAAATAAATTAGTATAAAAATATTTTTCATTTGAACCATCATTCCAGGAGTATTCGATTACTTTTTTTGCAATATAATTTCCAAGTGCAGCTGAATTTCCTGTAGTATAATCTATAGATTTAAAATTTCTATCGTAGCCCATTTTTTTGAATAATGAGTCGATGATTATTTTTGACTTTTTATATCCTGGAGAAATTTCATATCTGTGAATTAACAGCCGATATGCAGCATAGCTAATCGCCTTTTCTTGGTTCTTTTTTTTATTACCAAAATAAACAGTGTTTTTATAAGGTATATATTCGCCATGTATTTCATTACCCAAAAAATATGTTTGTGAATCATCATCAAAAACCGCCCATGCATCGAACATAGCGGCTGATATATGAAACAGATTTCTTGCATGAACAGTTGGTCTAGCTAAATCATTTCTAATTGATTGGAGTATTACTTCATTCCATTTTCTTGCAACACTATGATTCTGAGAAAAGGTAAATATGGGAATACAAAAGAAAATAAAAAAAAACAGACTTTTAAAATTCATTTAAATTTTTATGATTATTAGTATATTATTTTAATTCCAATTGAAATAATTCATAATTGAATCAATAAATGAGGGCTCCTTTGCATACAACTCCTCTATCTCAATTACCTGATTAGGACGAATTTGTGTAATATTTTGTTTTTTACCTCCTGGCCATGTGACTATTAAGGAATCAATTATTTTATTCTCTCCGAGACCGAAATGTATTATTGAAGAGTTTTGTGAAGCATGACTTGAACCCCCATCGACTTCTCTAATCATATTTAGGTCATTACAGACAATTCTAATTCTAGCGCCAAGACCTCTAGTGGTTGACTGATTTCCTTTTAATTTGATTTTCACCCAATTATTATCATTCGAGGAATCATTTCTGTAGAGTTTAGAACCTACGACTCCTCCATAATAAGTCACATCATTAACTGGTCTTTGATTAACAATGAAAATATCTTGATCACCGTCATTATCGTAATCAAAATGAACAGAACCTCTTGCAATTCCGTAATCCATAACACCCGATTTTTCATTAATTTCAAAGACTCTTCCTTTATTTTCAAACAAAATATTTGGTATTGGATTTACCATAGGGTTTATAGGTCCATTTGAATTGAATAGATCTAAATCTGTATCGTTATCGTAATCTAAAAAAAGACTCCCCCAGCCTATAATAACCGATTCATAATCTTTAAAACTTTTTATTTTGTTTACTCCAGTTCCAACATTATTCATGAGATTAACAAATGGTAGCCCATCTCCTCTATTAACGATAAACGGTCCAGCAAAAATATTGGTTACGTGATAATCTAGAAAAGAATCATTATTGTAATCTCCTACTCCCACACCCATTGATTTAAGACCAAAATTAATCTTTAGCTCTATACTTTTATTTTCAAACCTAAGCTCTGGATATTGGTTGACCATAAGTCGGTTAGATTCGCTAGTCTCCCCAAAATCATTAATTATGAATAAATCTAAATCATTATCATTATCAAAATCAGTAAAGACTCCACCAAAACCGTATCCCTTACCTGCATCAATTAGTAAATCTGAAACATCTTCAAAATATTTCCCATCAACATTTAAGTAGAGTTCATCATCTCCGGTTTCATATTCTTCATTGATAGAATAATGGTTCAAGAGGGCAATATTATGGGTTCCAAAAGGGCTGTCCTCGAAATAAAAGTTTTTAAAATAATTTCCAATAAATAAATCTGGATAGCCATCTGCATTTATATCTCCAAATGATGATGATGTAGAAAAATTATTTTTAGTTAGTCCAAATTTTGAACCTACATCAGTAAAAGTTCCATCTCCATTATTAAGGAACAATAAATTAGGGGACAATGTTTTCTTTTTCTTAGTCTGGTTATCTTCTGAAGCAATTGTGGTAATTAATAGATCAATATACCCATCTTTATTAACATCAGCAGAAGAAACCCCGGTAGTAACAATGATTCTATCTTTGAAAAGTCCGGATTCTTTAATTACGTCTGTAAAGGTACCATCTCCATTATTTTTATACAAAACATCCTGACTTTGTCCAGCAGTGATATATAAATCCTCGAAACCATCATTATTATAGTCAAAAGCAACTACTCCTCCACCAAAAAGACCTTGATAAACATCATAAATATTATCTATCCCTGCCTCCTTAGTTACGTCAGTAAATTGGGCTTGAACAAAATTAAATGATATGAAAAAAAGAAAAGTTGATTTAAAAATTTTCATACAATTATAAATTGAAAAAAGGTAGGGAAAATAATTCCCTACCTTCTAAATTTAACAATATTTACCTATTCTTAAATATTTTTCAAAATAATTATTTAGAATACTTAGTATCCAGGATTTTGTTCTATAGCGGGGCTATTATCAACAAAATTTCCTGGTAAAGGCCATAAGTCGTAGTGAGCTTTATAATTTGCTCCACCGTGTAAATCCCATCCTTGATTAGAATTTACTGTCTCCATCAATATACCAGCTCTTTTAAGATCATAAAACCTTCTACCTTCAAGAGCGTGCTCAATTCTACTTTCATGTAAAATTGCATCTCTCATTGCTGACTGAGAAAGTCCAGGAGTTAGATCAGGTAAACCTACTCTGTTTCTAACTTTATTAACGCCTGCATAGGCACCAGCTGTATTTCCAGATTCGTTAAGAGCTTCAGCATGTGCTAATAAAACTCCAGAATATCTGTATATGTTGATATCCATGGGTGAACCATACTCAATAGTATTCATTTGTGCAAATGCTTCAGGAGTAGTGTCTGGGTCTGCGGTGTATTTTTTAGGAAAAACAGGTGCTATTCCAATATTTGCCATCAATCTTGTGTCACCATTACAACAAACACCACCAAATTCAGCATCACCTATTGTTCCTCCATCATAAGGATCACCCTCAAAGAAGAAAGTCATACGTAACCTTGGGTCTCTATTCGAGTAAGGATCAGCTGGATCGTATCCTGATGCTGGATCAGTAATTGGTAATCCATTAGCCATTGGAAATGCATCTATCATATTCTGAGTAAATTTATGACCTGACCATCCGTTATATCCAGATTGAGTTGGAATACCCATAGGAATAAAGTCACCACTACCTTCAGATAGAGGACCATTTTGTATTGACCAAATAATTTCAAAGCTATCCTCAGCACACCCTCTATTCAAGCATTCCCATTGAGAAGCAGGAACTAATCCAACAGGACCACCTTCAAGAGCAATTACTTTAGCAAACTCTGCAGCTGCACCAGCATAGTCATCTTGATTTAATAAAGCATATGCTATAGCTGTAGTAGCAGCCATAGTTGTTGGCCTACCAACTTCGCCTGAATTTGGAGTAGTACCTAAGTTAGCAGCAGCAAATTGAAGGTCACTTATAGCCTGAGCATATGTCTCAGCTTGGGTTGATCTGCCAATACCATCTGCTTCAGAAGCATCTATAGCTGTTGTGATTATAGGCATACCTCCATATAGAAATGCCAAGTCAGCATACAAGAATCCTCTAATGAATTTTAACTCTGCTTCCCAGATTGCGGAGCCTTCAGCACCGAAATCAATGTTAGGGATAATATCTAACATGGTATTGATCTTGGATATAGCTCCCATACCGTAGTTGAATTTCCATTCAGTTATTCCGCCACTAAACGGAGTTAAAAGTCCACTTGCTACTTCACTATATCCTTTCCATGCAGCTCCTTGTCCAACCATGTTATCAGAAATAACATCAAATTCCATGTTCATATGGAAATAGTTACCTCCCCAAAAGGTTACAAAGTATCCAGCAGATGTAAGGGAGTTGTATATACCATTTACCCCTAACTTAAAGTCATCTGCAGTTTGGAAAAATCCATCCACGGTTGCAGCACCTGGATCGGATTTAACTAGGAAATCTTTTTCACATGCTGTAAAAGATAGCATTATGGATAAGATTACCGCTGTTAATGTTGTATTTTTAATTTTCATAACTTATTTATTTATTGTTTTTGTCATCTTTAAAAAACACTTAAAATTAAATTATAATTTCTAGTGTTTTATGTTGTTTTTATATCTATTACTTATAATAGTATTTGTTTTATCTATTATTAAAATTTAGCCTGAATTCCAAATGAAAGTGTTTTCAATTGAGGGAACATATATGGAGCTCTACCTGCCTGGGCTGATTGCTCGCCGCCATAAAGCTCACTAGCTCCAACACCTGTTCTAACTTCAGGATCAATCAATGGGAAATCAGTAGATGTCCAAAGATTTGTTCCATTGAAAAATATTCTCAAACTATCAATTGGAAGAATATCCGCATCAAAGGTATATCCTATTTGTAAATTCTTTAATCTCAAATAAGCTCTATCCCAGACAAAGAAATCACTAGGGTATACATCACTAGGACTTGCCCCTTGTCCTGCCCAAACCCTAGGTAATGAAGCATTTGGATTCGCTGCAGTCCAGTTATCTGCCCAGAGGTTAGCTGTAGCATAACCCCCTGCATCTGGTTTAAATAATTCAAAAGTTCCTTGGAAAGAAGTTGAACCAATTCCTTGGAATATAGCTGCTAAATCAAAATTTTGATAGCTAGCAAAAACATTGAAACCATAAGTAATTTCTGGAACATCAACACCAATATCAGTCCTATCGTCAAGATCAATATCACCATCTCCATCTAAGTCTATAAACTTAACATCTCCAACTTCTGAACCCATTAGCGAGTGATCAGGAGCAGCTGCAAGTTCAGCGGCATCATTAAAGATCCCATCAGATAGGAATCACCAATATGCACCTGGTCTGTAGCCTTCACCTAAAATAGCTCCATTGCCTAAAAATACCCTGTCACTATCCCCTCCATCTATTCCTGGGTTAAGATCAGTTACTAGGTTTTCCGCTTTGGATATGTTTGCTCCAACTTGAACTTTCAATTCTCCAAATTCTTTTGAATAATTTAAACCAAGTTCCCAACCTTTAATGTCCAGGCTAGCAGCATTAGAAAATTGAGATGTAAATCCAGTTAGTACATTTACAGGAAGATCATACAGAATATCTGTTACCTCTTTTTTAAATACATCAAAATCAATTCCTAATCCGTTGTTTAAAACTAGATTGACACCAAAGTTAGTACTAGTACTTTTTTCCCAGCTTAAGTTAGCATTACCAAGTGAAGACTGACCAACCCCTGGAGCTATTACTCCACCGAAACTGTAAGCTTCATCTAAACTAAGTGCCTTAGCAAATGCGAAGTTTGGAATATTTGAATTTCCTAATTCTCCCCAAGAAGCTCTTACTTTTAAGAAGCTAATTAGATCATTGGAACTTAAGAAATCTTCTTCAGATATTATCCAACCCGCAGAGAATGAAGGAAATACTCCCCACTTTTCATTTTTAAACCTGGAACTTCCGTCTCGTCTGATATTAGCTTCCAACAGATATTTTCCTTTATAGTTGTAATCAACTCTTGCAAAATAAGATTGAACAGAAAATCCTGTTTCACCACCAAACGCTTGTTGGTTACCAGTTAGACCTGCATTTATTACCTGAACTCCGTCAGTTAAATGTCCATCTCTTGATGCTCTGAAGTTAGTAACTACATTTTCTTCTTGGCTATATCCAACAAGAGCAGTCAATTTTCCATCTCCAAGTTCTACATTGTAGTCTGCAGTTAAGAAATAGGTTTCAGTGAAAAACTCAATATTTTCATCACTTCTGTTTCTGTCTGAATCAGGAGCAAAGTAGGATGAACCATCAGGGAAAAAGTTTCTAACTTTTTTGTTAAAAATACTTTGTCCAGTGCTTCTACTTCTTACTGCACCTGTTCCTTTTATTGTTAGGTTTTCAATTGGTGAGTATGCAACATAAGCATTGATTAGAATGTTATTTACTGTTTGTTTTATGTTGTAATAGTCTCCATTTGCATAACCCATGTTGTTATTTCTACCCGTACCTGGTCCTACATTAAAACCAGCGAATGTTGGAGATACCATTGCATAACCCCCATCAGCGGTATACTTAGGTCCAAGTATGTTTTGTAATTGGACTCCTAATGCTTGAGGTCCCTGAAGGTTAGAAGAGTTGAAAGCTTGTTGAGTTCCCTCTTGAACACTTCTTGAGAGCGAAACAGTTGTTCCAATTTCAATTTTGTCGGTTGGACTTGCATCAAGGTTAATTCTTAAATTGTGACGATCAAAGTAATTACCACCTGTAGCAATACTCTCTTGATCTAATGCCCCCAAAGCAACTCTATAATTCACATTTTCTGAACCACCAGTTACACTTAGGTTGTGAACATTAATCGGAGCTTTTTGAATAAGATCACTGTAAGGGTCTTTCCACCAAGTAGTCTGGGTACCTGCTTCAGATATCTGAGCAGCAGAGTATATTGGTTCACCACCAAAATTTGTTCTTGCTAAGTTTTTAAAATTCATATTGTATACCGGATCAAAATTTACATCAGGTAATTTCACAGCTTCTGAAGTTCCAAACGTTGCTTCATAAGCAAATACAGCATCTTGATTTCTAGCACCTCTTTTTGTTTTTACAACAATCACACCATTTGCAGCTCTGGATCCATATATGGCTCCTGATGCTGCGTCTTTAAGTACTGAAATTGATTCAATATCATTTGGATTAACAAGGTTGATATCACCTTCGATACCATCAATTATGACAAGTGGAGTAGCATTATTCAATGTTCCAACACCTCTAACTCGAATTGAAATTTCATCCTGACCTGCTTCACCAGAGTTCTGAGATACGAATACACCTGCTGTTGTACCCGCCAACGCAGCTCCAGCACTAGTCAAAGCTCTATTTTCAATTACTTCGGAATCAATAGTAGCTACAGATCCAGTAATATTTCTTCGAAGCTGGGTACCATACCCAGTTACAACTACTTCATCAAGTGATGAGTCAGCCTCCGATAAAGAAGCATTCACAGTGTCAGAATCTCCAACCGCAACGGTAATAGACTCAAAACCAATGAATGAAAATTGCAACGAAGCGGAATCATTTTCTAGTTCTAAAGAGTAGTTTCCATCAAAATCAGTTGATGTACCGTTTGCAGTACCAACTTCAACTACAGATGCTCCTGGAAGTGGATTGCCATCAGAATCTGTAACGTTACCTGTAATGGTTCTTTGAACCATCTCTTCTTCCTCTTCTGCTTCACTATTTGCAATGTTAGCTTTTTCTTTAAGGATTATCTTATTATCAATTACTTCATAATTGAGTTTATTTTCAAAAATCTCATCTAAGACATCCTTGATAGTCTCATCTTTTACTGATATTGATAGTTCTTTATTGAAATCAAAAACAGTTACATTATAAATAAATTTATAATCAGAATTTGCTTCTATCTCATCAAGAACTTGAACAACATTAGTATTTTCTAGATCAAGTGATATCTTGTTTTGACCAAAAGAGTTGGCCAAAATAGAGAAATTGAACGTTAGAAATAAAACTATTGTTAATCTAACAGTTTTTATAAGAGTATCATAATTAAAATGATTTCTCTGAATTGGTTTGTTTTTCATAATTTTACATTGTTTTTTATCTGTTTGTATTCATCTTGGTTTATTCAAATTTAGGGATTAATTTATATTTCAATGACTAATCCTTTTTTTTACTAATTATTTTTTCATTAATTAATTATTATCTTGTTTTTAAATGTTTGATATTCAATGTTATATATCTGATTAAAATAACTCAGAACATCTTCTATTTTTTCGTTTTCCACATCAATATTAGCATTAAATAACTCTTTAGATATAGATTCATGATTGTTAATAATAGTCACATTATATAATCTTTCGAGTTTTTTTACTATTTGATTAAAGCTTTCATTTCTAAAAATTACCTCACCATCAATCCATGATGTGTAAAGTTTAGTATTAATTTTAGTTGTTTCAACTAAAAAGTTTTCTTTGTTAACAGACACTTTAAAGCCAGGAGAAAGTTTTATAATATCATCTGATTGATTATTAGTTATTCCAACTGATCCCTTTACAAGAACAACATCGGAAACATAATCCTCAGGATAGTTTCTTACGTTAAATTTTGTACCATAGACTTCTACACTAATTCCATTTGAATTAACAGTAAACATATTTATTTCACTCTCAGTTACATCAAAAAAGGCTTCTCCATCAAGAAAAACTTCTCTAGGCTTATCTTTTAAAAACTTTACCGGATATCTTAATGAACTGCCAGAATTAAGATAAACTTTAGTTCCATCAGATAAATATATATCAAATCTTTTACCATAAGGAACTTTTAAGGAATGAAACACGAGCTCTTCTATTCTAGAGTTTGAATCATAAATCAATTCATTGGATTTTTGCACAACTTTATTTTTTGAATCTATTGTTACCAATGATTTATTTTTGTATTCATCTTTTTTTATGACAATTTCTTCTCCTTTTTCATTAGTAAGGACAATATCATCAGCCTTAGGAACGATTTTTTTAACTTCAACGCCGTAACCTAGGTCGTTGATGTAGGAAAAGTATCCCAATCCAAAAGCAATCATAAATAAGGCAGAGTACTTAAGTGTTTTTCTGAAAATATTGAATAATTTAACTTTTCTATTTTCCTTACTTATTCTTGCCTTTATTACATCTATAATATCTTTTGTTTCAAGTTCATTCATTGCATATACCGAGTAATAATTTATTTTAATATATAGCTTAAAAAGCTGAATATTTTTTAATGATTCTAAACTTTTAATTAGCAAATTTAAATCCTCTAGACTCGCATCCTGATTCAAAAATGCAATTGAAAGTTTTTCAAACTTTTTTTTTGCTTCTGCAGTCATACTAGTTAAGTACAATTTTGAGTGATTAAACCCCTAAATAATAAAGAAATATTACTATTTTCGATTATGATATGGTTTCAGAATCGAAAAAACTTATTATTTTATTAAAAAAAGGTGATGAAGCAGCTTTTACAGAGCTTATCAATACCTATAACAGAAGGCTATTTGCATATGCTGTAAGCCTATCAGGTGACTACTCCCTTGCTAAAGATATTGTCCAAAGTGTATTTGTAAAGACATTTGAATACAGAAAAAGATTAGATCCTGAGTTTTCCATTCAAGGGTTTTTGTATAGGTCTGTGTATAATCAATTCATTAATACTTACCATAAAAATAAATCTCTTCTTAAAATTCATGACGAATACATAAGGTTCCTAAACCAGATGATCGATGAAACAAATGATTCTGAGTTTGATAAAATGCTTGCAATTGTAAATGATTGTATCAAAAAACTTCCAAAAAGATGTCAAGAAATATTTATTCTAAGTAAAAAACAGGGTTATACCAATATTGAAATATCAGAAAAACTAAAAATCTCTGTTAAAACAGTTGAAGCCCACATTACAAATGCATTTAAAAGTTTAAGAGCAGATGTCGAAAATTATAATTATTAGTATAAAAAGCCCATGTTTTATATCTTAAAAAAAGGATGAGATTTTTCAAAATATTCATAATATGTATCCTGTTAAATACAGATGTTTTTGCACAAAATTCAGCTGACTTTAAAAATCTTATTGATTTTCAAGAAAAATTAATTGATGAAAAAATAACAGCAAGTAATCACTTAATTGTTTTTAAAGGAAATAAAATAGTTTACGAGAATACTCAAAACTCATTTAAAAATGGAGATAAAGAAATAACGTCTGAGACATTATTTCCTATATGGTCAATGTCCAAAGTTGTTACTACCATTGGAATTTTGCAATTAATTGAAAAAGGGTTAATCAATTTAAATGATCCCGTTTCAAAATATATCCCCTCTTTCTCAAATTTAGACTGCATGTTTCTTGACCCAAATGATCCAAAAATTGATGGTTATGGAAGAAACGATTCTAGAATTTATAAATGTAAAAATGAAATGAAGATTATTCATTTGATGTCTCATCGTTCTGGCTTTGCAACTCCTGAGAATTTTTATGTTGATGCATTGAGAGCGGATAATTTAGAAGAGTTAATGGAGATTATTTCTTCTGACCCCCTTCATTATGAACCAGGTACAAAATACCTGTATGGTATAAACCAATCAATTCTTGGGAGAGTCGCAGAGGTTGCTTCTGGTAAATCTTTTGATGTTTTTTTAAAAGAATATTTATTCGACCCCCTTGAAATGTATAAATCAGGATTTTATTTAGATAAAAAAACAAAAAAACTATTGCAACCTCTTTATGTAAGCGGGGAAATTATGGAGGGTTTTAATGAAGATGGAATAACTAGAATTGGAAATATGATGACCTATAACAAAGATAGTCAGACCCCATTAGGAGCTGAGGGTATTCTGACAACAAGTGGAGATTTTTCTAATTTTTGTAAGATGCTTGTAAACAATGGGAATTTTAACGGAAAACAAATTTTAAATCCTCAAAGCATAAAGCTTATGACTAGTAAATTTTCCGAAGGTTATCCTGAGGAGTATTGGGGAGAAAGATACTTTTTAGGCTTTTACAAAGGTCTTTCAGTCTATGTTTTAGAAGACCCTAACAAGATGAACTTGAAAGCTCCAACAGGAATCTTTGGATGGTCTGGTCTTCAGAATACATTCTTTTGGATAGACCCGAAGAACTCTATTTATGGAATTCTATTATCTCGATCTATGTCAAGTGGAATTCCCTATGAAGAGCTTCTAAATAATACTTATGAAAATTTTTAGTTAAGAAAATCTTAATAAAAACTAAAATTATAGGGTATTGATATTTATGCCTGTATATCTCATGAATTGATATGATTCCCAGTCTATCATTCCGATGTGAGAAGGTATTTTTCGTAGGGTATCCTTCTTTTTAAACGTCGTTCAAAGCAGGTTTTTCATTCTTTGCTTTTGATTACTAAATAAACCCATCTTGAAGATGGGTTTATTTTTTTTTGTTGAAATCATAATTATATTTATTTTGTTATAATTTAAAAATCATGCGTTTACAAATTTTATTTCTAATATTATTAATTTTTAATTCTTCAAACCTTTTTACTCAAACAGAAAGTTCTTTGAAGTTTGGGGGTAAGCTTCCAATTGAAAACTTTGATAACCAATTTTTAAACAGACCCAAATCAGTTTGGTCTATACTTAGGTCTTCTTCAAACAATAAACTATTAATTGGAACTTATGAGGGTATTTCAGAATTTGATGGCCAAAACCTAAAAAGTATTGAAATAAAAGGTGAAATTGAAAATCAAATTAATCCCTCATTTACCAGAACAATTATTGAAGATGAAAAAGGACAAGTTTATGTTGCAGGAGGAGGATTTTTTGGGCGCATTTTTGACAATGCCTACGGAAACTCAGAATATTCATCATTGATGAATAAATTACCTGATTCAATTAATCCATACAATCAATTTTATTGGGGAGGTTTGAGCAATAAAAGTGAAGTTTATTTATATACAAGAGAATCAATTATTAGATGGAATGGGAATGAATTTGATAAAAATTGGGTTTTTAATAAAAATTCAAAAAATAAAAGTGAAGGAGAAATACAAACTTTAATTGGAGTTAACGAAAGAATTTTTACCAAAGTATGGGGTAAAGGCTTATATGAATTGATTGATAATGAATTTCAATTTGTTGAGGGTTCTGAATTATACTCAACAAATAGAGTTGAGTCAATGATTGAAATAAATGAAGAAGATATTGCAATATTAAGTAGCTCTACAGAAATAAATATTTTAAAAAAAGATGGAGCTATAATTAATGGTAATTTCAGAGAATTGAGTAAGTGGTTAATAGATAATAAAATTTATAATGTTTCAAGACAGTCAAAACTTTCAAACGAAAATATTCCTATCATTTCTTTTGATTCAGGAATATTATTGGTTGACAAAAATTTGAGTATAATTAGACAAATTGATCAAAAAGATGGTCTTCTATCAAATACAATAACTAGTATATTCATTGATTCTCAGGATGATATTTATTTGACAAACTTATTGTCTGCAGCAAAAATAAATGCAAACAGCGCTTATTCAGTTTATGATAAAGATGATGGCATTAAAGGTTTAGTCAGAAAAATTAATAAAATAAATAATCAATTATTTTTTAATACTACTGAAGACCTTTACTTTATAGATTCAAACAAAGATAAATCCTTAGAATTTAAAGTAAATAACTTAAAATTCAATGATCTTCCAAAGAACTTTATTGAATTTAATAACTCAATTGTAGCAATTAATTCAAAAAAAATGATTGAGATAAACTCTAATTTCCAAACCAAGACAATTTCTAACTTAGGATCATATCAATGTCCAAGTCAAAGTTTACTTAATGAGAATTTATTGATTGTATCTGATCCAACTCAGGGCCTGTTGTTTTATGAAAAATTAAAAAATAATTTTTCATTAAAATACAAAAGAAGAGTTAGAGGTGATCTAGGTGTTATAGGATTTAGAGAACTCAGCCCAGGAATATTATATGTAGAAACCTCAAGAGATGAGGGATCATTTATTATAAGTTATGATTCATTCGGGAATTTTAATGAAAAAAGACTCTTTATACCAAAAATAAAAGAGATCATTTCAAATAATAATTATGATAACAATTTAATAAATAGTGAACTAAATGAAATATCCCTTGAACCATTTTATTTATATATTTTACCAACTGAAAATGAATATATAATTTTTAATGATGATCTTGAGATTTTTGGTTTTGATCAAAACTTTGAACTTTTTCCTTTAAATCAAAATTTTGAATCAATTTTTAATCAAGATATAATAGAATTTGTTTGGTTAGAAATAATAACCGGAAGAAGACCTTTGACTATAGTTAGTTCTAAAACAGGACATAACTGGTTTTTAACTCAAAACGGAATTGTTGAGACAGCATTTTCAAAAGAAAATGGATTTAAAATAATTAAAACACATTCCTATGGATTAATTGATAAAGACGAGCTTTCCGGTTCATTTTTCATAGAAAATACTTCGCAAGGGGAAAAAATTTGGCTAGGTTCTATCGATTCAAAAATAATTCAGTATAATCCTGAAAAATATATGAATGAAAAAAGAATAAACCCCCTACCCATAATTGATAATGTGATTGTAGATGGGAAACAAATATTTAAAAACTTTAATAGTTTTTCTTTTAATGAAAGTAGAAATGTTCGCTTCAGATTTTCGTATCCTAACTTTGATAAGTTTAATAAAAATAAATTTAGGTATAGGCTTATAGGTCTTAATGAGGATTGGAGCGAATGGACATCGTCAAATGAAAGTGTATTTACAAATCTATTTGAAGGAGAGTACAGCTTTCAGTTACAATCACTAAATGCAGAAGGGATAATTAGTGAAATTTCTGAGTTCTATTTTGATATTAGAACCCCATGGTACCGAACAATATTATCCTATATTATATATGCAGCTATTGCTGTAATTCTAATTTTATTTTTTGGAAGATACCAGGCAAATCGATCCAGAATACAAGCAGAAAACAATAGAAGAATTTCTGATTTGGAGGAAGCGAAAAAAATCCAAGAAAGTATGCTCCCAAAAATAATCCCAGAGTTTGCAGGGTATGACATAGCCGCTGGATTGATCACATCAACAGAAGTAGGCGGAGATTATTATGATTTTTTCCAATCTAATAAGAATGAGTTATTCGCTGTATGTGGAGATGCAACAGGTCACGGAACAGCAGCTGGAATGATGGTTTCAATTATTAAATCCGGATTGAATGGTCTTCCAATTTTATCTGTAAATGTTATTTTGGAAAAGCTAAATAATATTGTAAAAAAAATAGATTTGGGTCGATTAAGAATGAGTTTAAGTGTTCTGAAACTAACCAAAGAAAAAATTGAATATAGTGCAGCAGCAATGCCTCCATTTTTTTACTATAACACGAAAAAAGGCACTTGCCAGGAAATATTATTAGAGGGTTTACCACTTGGGGGATTAAAAAACGAGTCCTATACAAAACAAAGCTTGAAAATGTCTACTGGCGATACAATCATGGTTGTATCAGACGGACTTCCCGAAGCTGAAAATGAGAATAAAGAATTATACGACTATCAACGTATCAACTCCATTCTAAAAACTTC
>MDTA01138769.1_pt1 | contig 18899 bp, 18 predicted proteins | sample 811151 | NCBI WGS metagenome assembly MDTA01 (sample SAMN05326648, study PRJNA326480) | marine metagenome | isolation source: seawater | place: Indian Ocean: South | collected 2010
AAGTTCTATGACTTTACCTTCTAAAGCTTCCATCGCAATCTCCTAATTAAAAACGTTTAATTAAAGAGCTTCTGGACCTTTCTCTCCGGTACGAACACGAATTGCTTCTTGGACATCAAGAACAAAGATTTTTCCATCTCCAATCTTGCCTGTACTTGCAGATGATAATATTGTCTCAATTGTTTGATCAACAAGCGAATCATCAATAGCAATTTCAAGTTTAATTTTCGGTAGAAAATCAACCACATATTCAGCACCTCTATAAAGTTCCGTATGGCCCTTTTGCCTTCCAAACCCTTTTACCTCAGTTGCGGTAATACCTTGCACGCCAATACCTGACAGTGCCTCTCTAACCTCATCAAGTTTAAAAGGTTTGATGATTGCTATGACTAATTTCATTGACAAATGTCCCCTATCACTAATTATAAACTAAATATATTTAGAAACTATACCCTATAGAGAATGTAGCGTATGTAGTATCCTTATCTACTGCAGCAGCTGCTGTAGAGTTTTCTGAGTTTCTGCCCAGAACTATACCAATATCAGCACCACTTACAGTTGTACCGTATGACAATTCATGTGTAAAACCAGCCAATTCATCTTGGAATGTTTGGTAGCTATAGTCAAATGGTAAACCCACAAAGCCTAGTGGCAAAGTGATTGTATAATGCTCATAGTCAGATGTAGCACCGCCATTTTCAGCTAGCGCCTCGTATTCACCAGCAAATGCAACGTCAAGTGACATAAAGCCCATATCGATACCAGCATTCAACTCTTCATAATCACCATCAAAGTTATCTGAATAGTAGTAGCCTGTTGCACCTAGATACATTGGCATACCCATCATTTCAAAGTTAAAGCCTGCATAAATATCATATTCGACACCAGTGTCTACATCAGCCCACCATGTACCAGCGTAAAAGCTGCCTGCTTCAATGTCTGCACCAAAATTAACTGCTGAGTCTGACTGATACACACCTCTGTACCAATATTCAGACATAAATCCAACATTATAGCTTACAGACATTCCACCTTCATCAGCCACTGCTTCGCCTGCATGTGACATCATAGATACTGACATCAATGCTGCTAGAGCAACTGAAAGTGAAGATTTAATTAATTTTTTCATTTATATACTCCCTTTCGTAAAATGGTTAAATATTTAGTTTTTAGTGATAGTTGACATTTATCTATGATAATAGTCTAGCCATCGTATTAGGATATGCATAAACTATGCCAACTTGAATATTATTAAAAATGTTCTCCGATCAATAATATTGAAGGTATAATACAATAAACAACAGGGTATCTAAAGTTTTTGTTACAGATATATTAACAATTACCTCACAGAGCACCTGAAAATATAAATATGCACATATATTGTGCATTTATGGAGCGTTTTTAAATGGCATCAGCTAGAATAAAAGAATTGATAGAGGAAATATCAAAGCTATTACCGAATAACGCTGAGGAAATAAAAGGTGATTTCAAAGATAATTTAAAGATACTTTTAAATGATTATCTTAGAAAGATCAATGTAGTTACTCGAGAAGAATTCGACATTCAAACATCAGTCTTACTAAAAACTAGACAGAAACTTGATGAGCTGGAAGATAAAATAAGTAAAAAATAATTTATTTTGATTCTTCTAGCATATAGTCAACAGCAAGCTTAACTTCCTCATCTGACAGAGACATTAATCCACCTTTAGCTGGCATAACACCAATGCCATTAATAGCGTTGCTATAAAGTGTGTCGTTACCTTTAGCTAGTCTCTCGCTCCATTGATCAGCTTTACCCGTAATCGGGGCTCCCGCTGCTCCACTCATATGACATGACATACATACAGAGTTGTAAATATCTTTTCCTGATTTAGATGAGGCAACTTCGATGACCTCAGATTTAAATGTAGGATTACTTGCTAGATTAATTTTCTCGGAAGAAGCTAGTCTTTTTTCTATAGCATTATTTTTGGCATTATCATAAGCATCGTTAGTCACTGAGGAGGCGAATACCTTTGATAAAATAGCGATAATAATTGCCAGAACAACTATCCCAAGTGTGATATAACCGAAAATTTTATAAAAATCTTTGTCTGTTGTTGGTGAACTCATATATCCCTAAAAATTATATTTCTTTTCTAAAAGTTTCTAGCAGCCTAGATTATACTTGAAATGACAATAAATTGAATAAATATTTGCGTCTGTAGCTCAGTTGGATAGAGCATTAGCTTCCGAAGCTAAAGGTCAGAAGTTCGAATCTTCTCAGGCGCTATTTATTCTTTCAGCTGCGATGATAGTATTTTCAATTAGCGCACAAACAGTCATTGGACCTACACCCCCTGGTACTGGTGTAATCGCCGAAGCTTTTTCTTTAGCGCTATCAAAATCAACATCACCACATAGTTTCCCGTCAATGTTATGAATACCAACATCGATAACTACAGCACCATCAGGAATCTGCTCACCAGTTACAAACTTTGGAACTCCCACAGCTACAATAATTACATCAGCATCAGCAAGCTTATGATTTAAGTCTTTGGTTCGAGAATGGCACATAGTTACTGTTGCATTTTCTGATTGACATAATATAGAAACAGGCTTGCCAACAATATTAGATCTCCCGATAACAGTAACATTTTTCCCATTAAGATCTGTACCAGAAATTCTTAACATTTGCATAATGCCTTTTGGTGTACACGAGACAAGAGTGTCTTCACCCAAAAACAGCTTACCTACATTATTTGGTGTAAATCCATCGACATCTTTTGATGGATCAATTCTATTCAAAACTTTAGCAACTGAAATATGATCAGGTAGTGGCAATTGAACAATTACACCATGAATTAATGGATCTTGATTTATTTTGTCTATCTCAGACAATATTTCCTGCTCAGTTATTTCAGCAGTAAATCTTCTAACCTCGGATTTTATTCCAGCTTTTGCTGCAAATTTCTCTTTTTGTGCAACATAACTTGCTGATGCTTTCATTTCCCCGACTAGTATTACGACCAAGTTGGGAATGACTCCTTTTGATTTTAAAACCTCAACTTTTTTTGATAATTCGTTTTCTAAGATATGCTCTGCAACATCACGACCACTTATTATTTTTGCTGTCATCTTTATCTCCTCTTAGTTATTAAGTTCACGCTCAACCAATAAATTTACTACTCCATACAGCTCTTCATAGCTTGAAACATAGGACCCGCTCGTTAAATATTTTCCATTCACAATAATTGTTGGGACTGAAGTGATTTGATATTTTCTAGCTAGATTAGTAGATTTGTTTATTCTAGCTTCTGTGCCATAACTATTATATTTTTCTAAAAATACTTTTGTATCTATACCTGCTTCACCGAGAAAATTAACCATGAGATCTTCAGTATCTAAACGGTTATCATTTAGATGTATTTCTTCAAATATTAAATTATGAATGTCATCGATTTTGTCCATTTGTCTCAGAGCATAATACAGTTTTGCATGAGGCAGCCAAGAGTCACGTAAAGCAACGGGGACTTTCACAACTTTTGCGCCACTACTAAGGTTAGATTCAATTCTATCAATCGTGGGTTCTAAATTAAAACAATGTGGGCAACCATACCAAAAGAATTCATACACGATGACATCTTGAGACTCTTGTTGCTTTTCTGTTGATATTTGAACATATTTTTGAGCGAATACATTTGTAGCTGAAAAACATATAATAAAAAATATAAAGTTTTTAAGCTTAAACATTAGTATAAGCCTTCTATGTAGCTTGCTACAGCTTTCATTTCCTCATCTGTCATTCTGTGAACAATGTTTCTCATCATTTTATTATAATCATTTGATCGAAGAGATGCTTGAAAATTTTTAAGCTGCTGGTATGTGTACTGGGAATGCTGACCAGATAGCATTGGTATAGCAGCTGCATAATTTCCTTGTCCATTAGGACCATGGCAGCTAATACATGCCTGAATCTTAATTTCCATATTCCCACCTCTGTATATATTGCGACCAAGCTCCAAATAATTATCTTGAGTCATTCCTACATTTGATTTTAATGATGCATAGTACGCTGAGAGGTTCTCTATATCAGAATCAGACAAAGTCAACGCAATACCATACATAACTGCATTGTTTCTATTACCCTCAGGACCTTTTCGGAATTCATAAAGTTGTGAGGACAAATATTTTGGATTCTGTCCTGCAAGCTTAGGCCATGTAGGATTGGCTGATATGCCATTATCACCATGACAAGGAGCACAAGATACTGATAACTCTTTACCCTTCGCCACATCAGAAGAATACACAGGATTAATGAGGTTTAATGCAATTGTCAAATATAAAAAACTAGGCAGAAATTTCATTGGGCTAATTATAGCGAAATATTAATTTAGTGCAATGAATCCAAGTTATGTCTCTTGCCAATTGGTACCGCTGAATGTATTAACAACAAGAGGAACACTCAGGTTTTCTGCATCTGTCATTAAACTAGATATTATTTTACTATGCTTTCCAATGCATGATTCTTGAAGTTCAAAAACTAGCTCATCATGAACTTGCATAATCATAAAAATATTTTTGATATTTTCTTCTAAAATCCAATGATCTATGTTGATCATGGCTATTTTTAAGATATCTGCTGCCGTACCTTGGATCGGAGCGTTAATGGCGGTTCTCTCAGCTGCACTTCTTACTTGAAAATTTGAATGGTTTATATTTGGCAAATAAACTCTTCTGCCATGCATTGTCTCCACATATTCATTTTTACTTGCTGATTCCTTTAACTCTTCCATATACTCCTTGACTCTTCTATATTTTGCAAAGTAGGTGTCAATAATCAACTTAGCTTCAATATTATCTATCTTTAACTGTCTAGCTAGGCCGTATGGTGATATTCCATAAATTAATCCAAAATTAATCGCCTTAGCAGCTCTCCTTTCATCAGTAGATGGTTCTTGCTTAGTATTGAAGACTTTTCTTGCCGTTGAAGAATGTATATCCTCTCCATTTATAAAACTATCAATCATAGCTGTGTCACCAGATAGATGCGCCATTACCCTTAATTCGATCTGAGAATAATCTGCTGAAAATAATTTATATCCATCTCTTGGTATAAATGCTGATCTAATCTTTTTACCATCATCAGTACGTATAGGTATATTCTGAAGATTAGGCGACGAAGAAGATAATCTGCCTGTGATAGTAATAGTCTGATTATATGATGTATGTAGCCTATTAGAAATGTTGCTGACTTGTTCTCCAAGTTTATCTGTATACGTGTTCTTTAACTTTAATAAATTACGATAAGATAAAATTAAATTTGGTAATTCATGATTTTCTGCTAATTGCGTCATCACATCTTCATTAGTAGATGGCTGACCTTTCGGAGTTTTTTTTATAATAGGTAATTTGAGCTCATCATAAAATATCTCCTGTATTTGTTTGGGTGAACTTATATTAAACTCTCTGCCTGATATAGAGTAGATATCCTTTTCAAGTTTTTTAATCCGTTTTGATAAACTCTTTGATTGTTTTTTTAATTCATCCGAGTTAACAGACACACCCGTATACTCCATTTCAGTAATGATTAACATCAACTTTATTTCTATATCTCTATAGATGGTAAGTAATTTTTGATCCTTTAAAAGATAAGAATTGAGTTTTTTGTATATAAGAAATGTTAGATCTGAATCCTCACATGCATACTCTGTAGCTTTAGAAATATCAACATCAGCAAATGATATTTGATCTTTTCCTTTTCCAGCTACATCTTCATAAGATATGGGTTTATGATCTAGAAATTTAATAGCTAGTGTCTCCAAATCATGCTTTCCACTTGAATTGAGAACGTATGACATCAGCATAGTGTCTTCCACCTTATTTTTAAATGTAATTTCGTATTTCTTTAACACGTTTATGTCGTATTTAAAGTTTTGTCCAATGACTGTAATACTCCCATCATTGAATAATTCTGAAATAGCGTCGATAACCTCTTTCAAAGGCAGATTTACACTATCAGGACTATTGTGACCGACTGGACAATAAAAACCCTCATTCTCATTACAGCTAATACTAAATCCTACCAACTCAGCTTTATTAAAATCGAGGGATGTTGTTTCGGTATCAAAGGCAAAGATTTTGTTACTTTTGCATTGCTTTATTACCTTCTTAAGCTCATTAACATTTTTTATAATTTGATAATTTTTTTTAACTACTTTTTTCTCCACCTTAATATTAAGCTTCTGTGATAGTGATTTAAGTTCATATTTACTGATGATATTTTGAAGCTTTTTTTCATCTATTTTCCTCTCCTGCAGTTCGCTTGGTGTAATCGACAATGTAAGATCGTCTTTAAGGCGAACAAGCTTTTTTGCTAACTCTATTGTTTCTATAGAGGACTCAATATTTTCTCTCAACTTACCCTTTAAATCTGAGGAGTTTGCAATTATATTATCGAGATTTTCATATTTTGCTAAAAGTGTCGCAGCAGTTTTTGGACCAACTTTAGGTACGCCAGGTATGTTGTCAGAGGTATCACCAACAAGACATAAGTAGTCAAATATTTGATTTGGCTTTACACCAAATTTATCTATGACGCCATCTTGATCAAGAATCTTTGAATCGAAATTATTCATCAAGACAACATCACTACAGACAAGCTGAGCCAAATCTTTATCTCCTGAGGATATTATTATTTGTGATTTTTCAATTTTTATCTGTTTAGCTACAGAAGCAATTACATCATCTGCTTCAACACCACTCTCCTGAATTACTTTTATTCCATATGCTTTGACGAGCTCAATGATAGCGCCAGTTTGTTCTGACAATTCACTCGGCATTGAATTCCTATTTGCCTTGTATTCACTATAAATCTCATGTCTAAATGTTTTTCCCTTTGCATCAAAAATCATCAGAAGATATTTTGGAGCATACTCACTAATAATGCGGTTAAGCATGTTTGCAAAACCATGGATAGCTCCTGAATTAAGACCAGTAGATGTCTTAAGGTTAGGAAGAGCATAGAATGCTCTGTATAGATAGGACGAGCCATCTATAATAATAAAATTATCTTTACTTTCTTCTTGGAAAACCATGTGAATTTAGATATCGTTTGTTCATTAAAAGTTATATATCATAAATAGATGTCTGTATACACAATTCTAAAAAACAAAGAGTTTCAAGATATTGCAAGCAGATACAATATTGGGTCTCTTATGTCCTCAAAGGGTATATCAGATGGTATAACAAATACTAATTACTTTCTCGATACAACAAATGGGAAATATGTTCTGACAATTTTTGAGGATATAAAAAGATCAAAAGTAATCAAATACTTAAAGTTAATGAACTTTTTTTCAAGTGAGGGATTATGTGCACCTGAAATAATGCTCACCAAATCCGGTGATATATTAACAATGGTTAAAAATAAACCCTGCTCTATCATGAAAAAATTAAGTGGTGATACTGTTAAAAAAACTAACACTGATATATGTCGATCCCTTGGTGAGCTTATTGGACGTTTTCATATAACAAGCAGTAAATTTAAAACAAAGATTAATAACAGTAGAGATATCATATGGGTAGAGAAAACTCTAGACAAAATAATTAATGATGTAAGCAATAATCAAGCAAAACTACTAATGAAGGCTAGAAAAGTTTTTATAGACTTTTTTAGTCGTCAACTTCCAATAGGAATAATCCATTCTGATCTGTTCAGAGATAATGTTTTGGCAGATAAAAATAATATTACTGGTATTATTGATTATTATTATTCATTCACAGGTCCGTTGGTATATGAACTAGCGGTAATTATAAATGACTGGTGTGTCAACATAGATGGTACGATCAATAAAAGAAAATTTGAGGCTCTTCTTCAAAGCTATAGCTCTATCAGAAAAATTAGTAAATCTGAGATGAAGCAAATTAATAATGCCATGGTTGCTGCCGCACTCAGGTTTTATTTATCAAGATTGTCAGATATGGTTTTTCCAAAAGTTGGTGAGATAACTCATATTAAAGACCCATACATATTTGAGAATATCTTAGTGCAAAGATTGAATAAAAAATGAAACTCTTTGATAAGTTATCAATCTTACTAAGATCACTAATTATTAAATTTTTCTATTTAATGTTTATATTAGTAATTATTAATATTTTTCTAAGATATGTTTTTAATACTAACTTTATTTTTATGCAGGAACTCGTAATGTATTTACATGCTTTCATGTTTCTCTTTGGTATCTCTATTTGTTTAAAAGAAGACACACATGTACGTATAGATGTCATTTCAAACAAACTTACAAAAAAAACTAGAGATATCATAGAAGTAGTGGGCTGCTTAGTTTTCATTATACCTTTCTGCATATTTGTCATGTATGAAAGCACATCTATGATTATAAGATCCTGGATAATAATGGAAAGTTCAAGTGAGCCCGGAGGACTGCCATTAATATATATCTTAAAATCATCAATATATTTTTTTGCAGTGTTACTTTTGATTGAAGTAATTAATAAACTCACTAAGACAAGATAAATGGAAACTATAATTATATTTTTGTTATTGACCTTTTTGTTCTTACTTAGCGGATTTCCAGTAGCATTCATTTTATCTGGTGTATCTTTACTATTTGCACTTATTGGTGTTCTTTTTGACTTTTTTGATTATTCCTATCTCATGGCATTTCCAAATAGATTGTATGGAGTTATGGGTAATCAAAATTTACTAGCAGTTCCATTATTTATATTTATGGGCTTAGTACTCGAGAAAACTAAAATTGCAGAGAGTTTAATCCAAGATATGAATTCTTTATTTAATGAAACTGATAGCGGACTTGCAATTTCAGTTGTCATTGTAGGTGCATTAATGGCGGCAAGTACAGGGATTGTTGGAGCTAGCGTCGTTACTCTAGGTCTATTAACCTATCCAGTGCTTATAAAAAATGGTTATCCTGCAAGTGTGGCATCAGGAACAATCTGTGCTTCGGGCACATTAGGACAGATTATACCACCGTCTTTAGTTTTGATATTATTAGCAGACGTATTATCTTCATCATACCAACAAGCTCAATTAAATATGGGAATATTTAGTCCTCAAACAATTACAATTGCAGATTTATTTGTTGGTGCTATCTTGCCAGGTCTTTTATTACCTCTTTTATATATTGTATATTTGAAAATGCTTAGAGTGAAATCTAAAAAAAAGATTGAGTCCCGAAGTGTAAGTTTACTAACTATAGTTTATCCCTTAGGCTTAATGTTTGTTGTTTTAGGCTCAATTATCTTAGGAATAGCAACACCCTCTGAAGCAGCTGGTATTGGAGCTCTAGGAGCAATTATTCTTGCCTATACAAGGAATAATCTAACAAAAGAAATACTTAATCACTCTATATATGAATCTATAAAACTTACTAGTATGGTTTTTATGATTCTTATTGGAGCAATAATGTTTTCGCTTGTCTTTAGAGGTCTTGAGGGTGAAGAATTCATCCATAGATTGCTTATAGAACTTCCTAATGATAGGACAATAACGCTTTTGATTGTCTTAGGTATGATGTTCCTATTAGGATTTATACTCGATTTTATTGAAATAACTTTCATTGTTATTCCATTAATTGGTCCAGCGCTATTCACACTTGGATACGATCCTTTATGGATCGGAATATTAATAGCTCTTGTGCTGCAGACATCTTTTATTACACCACCTTTTGGATTTTCATTGTTTTATCTTAGAGGTGTCTTACCGAGTAACGTAAAAACTTACGAAATATACAAAGGTATTATTCCATTTTTATTAATCCAAATCTTATTGATGGCATGTGTATTCATATTTCCTAGCTTGGCGACTTATCTGCCAAATCTTTTACTTAACTGAGTTTAAATATCCATCCTCTGAGATTAAAGTCCATGGTCTTACTCTGTTCAAGAAGTCGATGTATGAATCATACACTTTTTTTGCAAGAATATTCTTCTGACTCAAATCAATTAAGACCTCATCACTGATTTTGTGTAACTTTTCTATTACTTCATTCGGAAATTTTTTAATTTCGACTTTCTCTTTTTTAAAGTACTCAAGAGCTTGATAATTTTTTGACATATAATCAGAGATCATATCTATATTAGCTGCTTTACAAGCGATATCTATAATGGCTTGTTGTGGTTCTGATAATCTGCTGTATGCATCCTTATTGATAATACATTCTAAAGATGGCCCAGGCTCATGCCAACCAGGATAATAGTAGTATTTTGCTGCTTTATGTAAACCGAATGCTCTATCGTTATATGGTCCAACCCACTCAGTTGCATCTATCACTCCAGTTTGAAGAGAAGTAAATATTTCTGCACCTGCAAGTGTAAATGGTGTACCGCCGGCTCTCGCTAAAACTTCACCTCCTAAGCCAGGTATTCTCATTTTAAGACCTTTTAAATCGTCTGTAGAATTTATCTCCTTATTAAACCATCCGCCCATTTGGACACCAGTATTTCCTGCAGGCCTAGGGACTAAATTAAAATCTTTATAAACTTCCTCCCATAAGCTAAGACCGTCACCGTAATATAACCAAGAATTCATTTCTTGAGCAGTCATACCAAAAGGAACTGAAGAAAAAAATTGAGCTGCCTCAGTTTTACCTTTCCAATAATAAGCTCCGGAATGTCCCATCTCCGCTCCACCTGAAGATACATAGTCAAAAACACCCAATGGAGGAACTAACTCGTTTGCACCAAAAACTTGTACCTTTAAGCTACCATCAGATAATTCATTGATATATCTTGCTAATGTTTCAGCACCAGCTCCTAACCCAGGGAAATTTTTGGGCCACGATGTGACCATCTTCCATTTAATTTTTTTCGCAGCAAGCGATTTACTTGTATTTAGGCCAGCGACTAATGCTCCTGCGCTTACAAGCCCTAATTTTTTAATAAATTTACGTCTATCACTCATTTATAAAAATTCAAGATGGGCATATGTTAATACTAACCATTTTGATCCATAGTCCTCAAAGTTGATGTAAAGTTTTAAATTATCATCTTCTCCCTCGTAGCTCAACACTACACCACTCCCGAATTTATGATGCTTTACTCTCTGACCTATCTTAAAATCATGTTTATTATTTTTCTCTTTCTTAAAAGAAACTACATTATCACTTTTGATATTTTTAAAATTGTTGGACTTAACATTTTCTAGTAGTTCAGTTGGAATTTCACTTATAAACCTTGAGGGCATAAGATAATTGTATGACCCGTGCAGATATCGTGCATTAGCATATGTGATGTATAATGACTTCATTGCTCTAGTAATAGCCACGTAACAAAGTCTTCTCTCTTCTTCAAGAAAATCATCTCCACTCTTTCTATTTTCATTTGGGAATATGCCTTCCTCTAATCCAGTAAGGAACACTACAGGGAATTCAAGACCTTTAGCAGAGTGGATTGTCATAAGTTGCACAGGATCATTGTCAAGTTTTGATTGGTAATCACCTGCTTCAAGTGCTGCATTATCTAAGAAATCATCAATAAGATTTTCACTATCAAGGTTATTTTTTATAAAATTTTCCGATGTTACAAAAAGCTCTTCAATGTTTTCTTGTTTCGATATAGCTTCCTCACCTTTCTGTTCCGAAAAATATGACTTTAATTTAGATTCTTTATAGATTTTTTCAAGAATTTCTCGCAAAGATAAATCATTAATCTCTGAAGATACATTCTCAATCATCAAAATAAAGTTTGTTAGAGATAATTTAATTCTTGAGGAAATATCATTATTTTCGTCCTTCTGAATTAATTTTATTGATTTCCATAAAGATAAATTATTCCTTTTAGCATATGCTCTTATAAGATCTATAGTCTTTTGACCTATTCCTCTAGGTGGATTATTTATAGTTCTCTCAAAAGCCGCATCATCATTGGGATTAACAATTAATCTTAAATAAGCAATCATATCTTTAATTTCAGATCTTTCAAAAAAACGAAAACCTCCGTAAATAATGTACGGTACACCTCTTCCATTTAATTCCTCTTCAAGTCGTCTTGATAGAAAGTTGTTCCGATATAAAATTGCTATCTCTGATTTTTTATAGCCGTCATGTTCTAACATTTTAATTTTATCGACAATAAACGATGATTCCTCATCATTATTGTATGCCTCAAATATTTTTACTGGATCACCTCTATCTGAATTTGTCCATAATTCTTTACCCAAACGATTTTTGTTATGCGATATTAATGAGTTAGCTACTTTGAGGATTTTATTAGTCGATCGATAGTTTTGTTCTAATTTAAATATTTGGACATCAATGAACTCGTCTGTAAATGATTTAATATTTTTACTCAAGGCCCCTCTCCAACCATATATGGACTGATCATCATCTCCAACAGCATATAATGAACCAGTATTATTATTTAAAAGCTTAAGAAGCTTGAATTGAAGTAAGTTTGTATCTTGAAATTCGTCAACCATTATATGCTTAAATCTTTTCGTGTAATACTCGAGGATATGTGGATGACTCTGAAAAAGCTCATATGTTTTCAATATTAAATCAGCAAAATCTACAGATAGTGTCTGTTTTAGAATTGCTTCGTACTCTTTAAAAACATTTACAAATATTTCATCATCTTTCTCACTAATATTTTTACTCCTCAATCCCTTATCTTTTTTCCTATTTATAAACGATTGTATTGATTTAGGATCATACAATTTTTCATCAATATTATTACTTTTAATAATTCTCTTTATTAGTCTGACCTGATCTTGTGAATCAAGTATCGTAAATCTTTCTGACAATTCTGCCTCTTTCCAATGAATTTTTAAGATTCTTCTACAGATACCATGAAAAGTTCCAAACCATAAGCCTTGAGATGATATTTTTAATATTGACTCAATCCTCTCTTTCATCTCTCTAGATGCTTTATTTGTAAATGTCAGAGCAAGAATGTCTGATGGTCTAACATTAAAATCATGAATGAGTTTAGCTACTCTGTAAGTGAGTACCCTGGTCTTGCCACTTCCTGCTCCTGCAAGAACGAGTTTATTGCCCTCATTGCAATTAACTGCTACAAGTTGCTGCTCATTAAGGGATTTATTAAACTCAACCTGTTTCATTTAGGCTTAGATATGTAAAGTAGTACTATAGCAGATATTAAAATTTCTGTTTTATAAATACCAAGAAACCCAAACGGTAAGAGTAATATTCCCATGATGGTGATTATTGAAAAATAAAAATAATTTGTTTTTTTACTAGCAGTTAATTTTTCCTCAATGAGCTTTAATTGCTCATAGTTTTTTGTCAAATCTGATGAGTTTCCACTGTAGTGATTTGATATTCTTCTGAAGAAAGATGGTATTTCAGGAAGTATTTCAAGATAATCATCCAAATTATTTAAGATTTTTTTTGCAATAACTTTTGGACCTTTTTGTTGTTTCATCCACTTTTCAAGGATAGGTTTAGATGTTTTCCACAGATCAAGTTCAGGATTAAATTCTCGACCAAGTCCTTCAGTATATAACAGCGTTTTTTGCATTAGAATTAATTGAGGTTGTACTTCTAATTTGAATCTTCTCGCAGTATCAAACAGGCCGACTATAATATCACTCAAAGAGACATCCTTGATAGGTTTATCTAGCATGCATTCACAATTTTCTCTTATTGCACTCTCCAATGAAGGGATGTTTGTATCTTTTGGAACCCATTCACATTCTACATGCAGCTTAGCAACACTTGCATAATCCCTATTAAAAAAAGCTATGAAGTTTTCAGCAAGGTATTTTTTATCAAACTCACTTAGTGAGCCCATAATCCCGAAATCAACAAGTACAAATCTAAAGGAATCATTATGTTTCTGAATAAATATATTTCCCGGATGCATATCTGCATGAAAAAAATTATGTTCAAAAACTTGGACAAAAAAAAGTTCCACAGACTTCTCTGCAATCTCCTTAAAAGATATGTTTTCTTTTACTATTGATTCCTTATCATTTATTGGAATTCCATATATGCGCTCCATAATCATCACCTTGCTTGTTAAGTAAGTGCAATGGACTACAGGAATATAAATATTTTCTGAGTTTGAAAAGTTTTTGCTTATCTGCTTAGCGTTAGCTGCCTCTTTTATTAAGTTAAGTTCATCGTAGATTACCATCTCATAATCATTAACAATATCTATAAGATGCATTCTCTTAAAGTCGTCAGAGAGACCATCAAGATATTTAGCAATTTTTTTCATTAATGAAATATCTTGAATTATTTTAGATTTAATATCAGGCCTCACTACTTTCACAATCACATCCTCTCCTGTCTTAAGCCTAGCAGGATGGACTTGCGCGATTGATGCAGATGCCATAGGCTTCTTATCGAATGAGCTAAAAATATCTGATATGCTTTTATTCAATTCACTTTCAATGAGTTTTTTTGCAATATCCCCATCAAATGGTGTGACATGATCTTGAAGTTTAGCAAGTTCCATTGCTATATCCTCATTTAGAAGATCTTTTCTTGTTGAAATCATTTGACCTAACTTTACGAAAATAGGTCCTAGATCTTCGCATATAAGTCTAATATTCTCAGCAATATTAATGGACTTTCTGAATGTAAATATATTCCATGGAAATAGAAAAAAGAGATACTTTTTGTTACCTATAAGGTTAGTCCTGATTAAATATTTATCAACATCATATTTAAAGAAGAGATAAATTATTTTTGAAATACGAAGAATATTATTCATTTGATTTTATTTATTAGTTTTTCGGTCCTGCTCTTAATATCATCAACTTTGTCAATGTAATCATTAATTTCTGATTTTGTCGGTATTAACTCAATATCATATTTCAAAAAGTTTGATATTGAGTCATTAGTTCTATCATTTGATTCATCATATTTTTGTTTGATTGGTTCAAGAATGGAAAAAAGTGATGATGATGTTTTTTGACCAAGAATCTCGATGATAATTGCTTTTATTACTCCAGATTCTTTTAGAAACTTATTTAGAGAATTTGCAGATTCTACATCACCACTTATATTAATTTTAGATGAAAATAAATCACTACCTCTAGAGGTGGTATAAAAAATAAAAGATGTCAAGGTACCTGATATTTCAACATCAACTTTGTCTGAATCTTGGAGAATAGTGATTTTGTCATCATCAAAACTTAAAAATATATCAAATGAGATGTCTTCTATGTTTATCTTAATGATCTTCGATGAGAGAGCATCACGAACATAATTTATATATACCTGTTTTGAGGTTTCATAATTCAGAATTTTGTTAATTATCTCAAATATTTTGTCTTTCATAACTTATGTGCAATATGGATTGTTGCCACATCCTCTAAAAGATTGATCACATGTGTATCCTCAAAACCTGACTCAATACACATACTGCTAATTTCCTGTGGAGTAAAGTATGTTTGAATTGATTCCCCTAAGTACTTGTAACTTTCCGCATCATTGGCAACTAAACTGCCTATTTTCGGGATTATATTCAACGTGTAAAATTTAAAGAGTTTTGAATAGAGTTCGTTTCTTGGTGTTTTAAAATCCATGATTAAAAGAGAGCCGCCTGGAATCAATAATTCATAAATATTATGTAGTGCTTTTTTGTGATTAGTAAAATTACGGAATCCGAACGCAATAGTTACTAGATCATATTTTTGTTTTTTGTCTTTGAATTTTTCTATGCTAGTAACCTTATAGCTGACATCGCTGAAGCCTCTGTTGATTAATGTTTGCTTACAAATTGTGATCATTTCAGAATTTGGATCTAAACATGTCAAATTAATATCATTCTTATGCTGTTTCATTGCTAACGAAAGATCTCCAGTCCCGCAAGCTACATCAAGTACATTTTTTTTACTAGTAAGATTACAAGCTCTCAAAAACTGTTTTTTCCATAATCTGTGGAGGCCAAAAGACATGATATCATTCATAAGATCATATTTATTTGACACAGATGTAAAAACCTCATTGACTTTAATCGGCTTTTCTTTCGAATCAATATTTGTATATCCAAATTTTGCTTTATCCATTTTTAACTTTTCTTCCTCTCAGCCTTGTACACATTTTTAATTTTATTTAGTTTATCAACAAGCTTTTTTACTTGATTCAAATTTTTAATAGATATAACGAAAACCATCATATTATGGCCAGCTTCATGTGTATCAGTATAATTCACACTTTCAATATTGTGATTACTTTGCGCGATTACAGATGCTACTTCTGCAAGTACACCACGTACATTTTCTACCTCAACCATAATAGATGCACTGAAAAAATTATCAACATTTTCACTCCACCTAAGTTCTATATTATCTTTATCACGCTTAATATGTCTTATACTTTTGCAACTACTCCGATGCACTACTATGCCTTTACCCTGAGTAATATGACCTACAATCGTATCTCCAGGTATTGGATGACAACATTTCGCATAAGACATTACTAAGCCTTCTGATCCCTCAATGTCATAAATTGTATTATTATGAGACTGTTTGAATGATGGTGCCATTCTCAATGCAATTAATTTTGGTATTACATTACCCAGCCCAATATCCTTATATAATTCCTCAACGCTTGTAAATTTATATTCTGATAGAATAAATTCCAAAGTTTTAGAGGGTACATCATTAAGAGAGACGTCTAACTCATTTAGACTAGCAATTAAAAGTTTTTCTCCAAGCTTTTGTGCATCTGATTCATGAATACTTCTGAGATAGTTTCTTATTGAAGTTCTAGCCTTTACCGATGTCACAAAATTCAGCCATGATGGATCAGGTTTTGATATATCCGATTTTTCTATGACAACCCTTTGTCCATTTTTTAGTATTGTGTTTGGAGGTTTAAGTTCGCCATCCACACTCCCTGATAAATATTTATTGCCTAAATCTGTGTGAATTGTATAAGCAAAATCTACTAAAGTAGATTTTTTAGGAAGTTCAATGATCTCACCTTTAGATGAGAAAACATATACTTTCCCTGGGTTAAGATCATCTTTGATACTTCCAAGAAATTCTGTCGGATTTCCAGACTGTTTTTGTATATCTAAGAGATTATTCAACCATTGTTGCTCTCTAGACAAGTTTGTTATGGATGTTGCAGTTTTATATAACCAATGTGCAGCAATACCTGATTGAGCAAGTTGATGCATTTCTTTTGTTCTTATCTGTACTTCAAGTGGAAGATTATGTGGACCGAGAACAGTAGTGTGTAATGACTGATAGCCATTAGATTTTGGAATTGCAATGTAATCTTTAAATCTACCAGGAATAGGTTTGTATAAATTGTGGATGCAACCTAATGCACGATAGCAATATTCAACTGAGTCTGTGATAACGCGTACACCAAAAATATCATTAATTTGTGAGAATCTTAATTCTTTGGATTTCATTTTTTTATATATTCCGTATGGATGCTTTTCTCGTGCTTTTGTTTGGCTCTTAATAGATTCTGACTCAAGTTTTTTTATGACTTCAGATTGTATCTTGGTCATAAGAAGCTTTCTGTTACCTCTTGCTTTATCGATATATTTGACTAGAGTAGAATGCCTTAGTGGGTAACATGTCTTAAATGATAAATTTTCAAGTTCAGTTGATAGATTGTGAATCCCGAGTCTTAGTGCAAGTGGAGCATAAATTTCGAGAGTTTCTCGTGCTATTCGTTTGGCCTTTCTATTTTCTAACACGCTTATTGTGGATAAATTATGTCTTCTATCAGCTAGTTTGATTAACAACACTCTAATGTCATTACTCATAGCTAAAATCATTTTCCTGAGATTAGCTGCATCTGCCTCTTCTTTAGATTCAAAATTGATTCGATCAAGCTTACTAACTCCGTCTACTAACTCTGATACTTTTTTCCCAAACTTATTCTCTAAATCATCAAGACTAATTTTCGTATCTTCAATGACATCATGAAGGATAGCTGCCATTATAGTTTCATAATCGAGTTCATAATCTGCAAGATAAGATGCAGCGTCTAGGGGATGGTTAATATAATTTTCACCTGATTTTCTTTTCTGTCCATGATGGGCATCTTTTGCCAATTTATAAGCTTCTTCAACTTTTTTTACTTGATATGAATTTAAATACTTTTGTAATCTTTTCTTAAAAAGAATAAAAGTAACATCTTCAGTGTTTTTCTTTTTTTTGAGAACAGCCATATATCTAGAATAAGATTTTTAGGCAGGTTTGTCTTCTGTATTTTCTTCCTGCAAAGACTCAGATTCAACCGATTGAGCATCGTTTTCTTCTGATTCGGCTTGTGATTCGGGTAATTCAGCTTGAGAAAGTTGCTGCGATTCAGAAGTAATATCTGATATTGCTTCTTCTTCTGCTATTGCATCTGAGAGCTGCTCTTCAATTTTTTGTTTTCTACGAATTTCAAAATAAGACATATCAATTAAACCCTCAGCAATCTCTTTTAGTGCAACTACACTTGGCTTTCCAGGGTAGTCTATTTTGGGTTCTGAACCATCGAGAATATCTTTCGCGCGTTGACTAGCTAACGAGACAATATCGTAGGCGTTATCAATTCTTTTCAAGCAATCTTCAATCGTAACTCTAGCCATGAGCTCAGAGTATATCAGATTATTAGTACCTAGCAAGGCGACTACTGTATATTTATTTAGCTAACAAAAATTATAAGGTGTTAATTTTGAATTGAGAATAATAGCTTTCAGAGATTTACTTGCATCAGCAAAGTTGTCGTTCATTACAGTATAATCGGCAAATTTGACATATTTTAGTTCATCTTTTGCTTGGGAAACTCTTTTTTCAATAACCTCATCACTATCCAATCCTCTGTCGAACAATCTTTTTTCTAGCTCTTCTACACTTGGGGGAAGAATATATATAGATTGAGATGAAGGTATTTTAGATTTAATCAGAAGCATCCCTTTATAGTCAATCTCCAAAATAGCATCTTTTCCAGA